>Ga0210406_10000288_pt1 | contig 73448 bp, 64 predicted proteins | sample IncBWC30MmetaG_FD_155454 | JGI IMG/M metagenome (GOLD analysis project Ga0210406, IMG submission 155454) | Forest soil microbial communities from Barre Woods Harvard Forest LTER site, Petersham, Massachusetts, United States - Inc-BW-C-30-M | ecosystem: Environmental > Terrestrial > Soil >...
CTTGGGAAACATCCAATCCCAAGACACAAGCCGAACCCGAGGTTGGGCGCACCAGTCCCGAAAGCATTTTGATGGTCGTGGTCTTTCCTGCACCGTTAGGCCCCAGGAATCCATAAATCGAACCGCGCGGCACCTTAAGATTCAACCCGCAGACAGCCAAGACGTCGCCGTATGCCTTAGCGAGGCTCTCGGTGCTAATAGCAAGTTCCGTCATGCGTGTATTTCCAATCTTTCCAGCTCTTCTTGCACCGCCTTCACGATTTCTTCATCGCTAAGACCTAACTGTATGCCCTCAACGGCGATTTGTCGGGCGTAAGGCTGCAAACGGCGCAACTTCTCGGATTTGAGAAACCGCGGTGTGCGTCCGGCAACATACGTTCCTCCACCCGGGACTGTGCTAATCACGCCTTCCCGTTCCAGCTCCTGGTAGGCACGCGCGACGGTATTGGGATTGATACCCAAGTCGGCAGCCAACTTGCGCACTGACGGCATCGGCTGGTCTCGTTTCAGAGCACTCGCTGCGACTGCGTTCTTCACCTGATTTTCGATCTGTACGTAAATCGGCACACCGGAAGACGGATTTACGTGAAATAGCACACTGTATTAATACGATAGTACAGTATCACTCGTCAAGCTCGCTCAGGCAATGGGAAGCGCCGCCCTGGCAGACGAACTGATCACGGCTCGTTTTGCCGTGAATTGGGAATTCCCGGGAAAACTTGCTGTTCTCGCGATTGGTTAGATTGTCCGTTCGGATGGTTGAACTAATTCGGCGCGCAGCGTAGCCGCAAGCCGCGTTTCTCGATGTTCCGGGTTCGTTCCGGTTTGCCGACGATCCGACTGGAATCTAGCGGCCCGAACGCTGGGCTCGTCTCATTTGCTAGCTGCATACGATTCGAGAATGCCCGCGATGCCCCGGTGCCCCTTCTCCAGCGCCATTTCGTTAAGCGTCCGGCCTTCCGGAGAACGGATGGTTGCATCAGCTCCCTGATCGAGAAGCAAGCGCGCCATGTCTGTCTGCCCGAACTTTACCGCGAAAACAAGTGGCGTAAACCATGCCTCGGCATAAAGAGGAAACAGCGGATAGTCCTTGAATAACCGATTGGTCGCATCTGGGTCTTGCTGAAGGATTGCGAGAACTCGCTCTATCAATCCGTATTCGATGGCCTCCATGATGTCCACCGGCTCACGGAGAAGCAGGTCTCGCACTTCCGTGTGGCCTGCATAATTGGCCCATCCGGCTGGGGTGCCATGGTATTTCTCCTCCCGTATACGGACGTTGGCTCCGTGCTTTAGAAGTACGGAGGCAGCGGCCAGATTTCCGTGAAACGCGGCCGCATGTAACGGTGTATAGCCCCAAGTGGAGTCGATTGCGGTCTTCGGGTCATCCCGCACATCCACAGAGGCTCCGGCTCGAATCAGCGTATCAACCACCGTACCAGCGGCGCGCTCGCTGGCGCGCACGATGAGATTGCCCCAACGTCCACCGGGCTTCAGGCTGTCCGGATCCGTGGCCAGTAGCTTCTCGATATCGCGTTTTTTTTGCAGCGCAACCGCAGCCGGCAAGCGAATCCTGGCCCCGTGTTCGAGCAGCACCTGGGCCAACTCAGCTTCTCCCTTCAGTGCGGCCTGATCAAGTGCGGTGAAGCCGGCCTCGTCGAGAGACTCCAGATTCGCTCCAAGTTCCAATAGGGTAGTGAGCGCTCTCGACTGCTTCTTGATCACCGCCAGATGCAAGGGTCTTCTACGCCGATTGGCTAAGTCCATGCGTCTCTCCAGGTCGGCGGGCGACCGGGAGATCAGATCCCGGATGGCTTGGTTATCGCCCGTGGCGATTGCGGAGAAGATGTTGTGGCGGGCTCCGTGAGCCAAGAGGTAATCCACGATCTCCGGGCTGGCCTCTACATATTCCCATGCGCTCGCCCAGCCGAGGACGCCGAGTTCATGGTAATCGCCTTCGCCAATCGGATCGGCGCTGTGTTCAATCAACAGGCGAATGATGGGGAACAGCTGTTTTTCAGCGGCAAAGTGCAGCGGATATGCATTGTCGCCCTCGCAGCGGATGTTCGGATCGGCGCCGTGCTCAAGCAGGAATTTCACTCCCGCTTCACTCTTTCCGAAAACAGCGTGATGCAGAGCAGTTCTCACGCCGGGTCCGGCCGTTTCGTTGAGCAGTCCGGGATCGGCGCCGAGCAGGGCGTCTAATCGCGGAAGATCGCCCCGCCCCGCCGCATCCTGAAACGCTCGGACCTTGGCATGTATGGATGGGTTCGCCTGTTGCGAAAGCACATGGGCCTTCAGGGCGGGCCAGTTCTTGAATCCATATTCATTCGCAATAACCAGCTGGGTATCGGCCAGCGTCAGCCGGGCACTTGCGAGAACAGCATCGGAAGAATCCTGCCAGCGCGGATGGTTTTCGCGCACACGCGCAACAGCTTCGGGAACTGCTGCGCGATGTCCCTTGAGAAGAGACTTGGCTTGATTTCTGAGCTGTTCAAGATTCGGACGAGGGGGGAGCTGCCGCGTCATGGAAATCTCCTTTCAATGAATCGCCTGTGTCCGCATCACAGGGTGAAAGAAGATTCGTGATTTGAATTCCTGCACTAGTTGAGGTGGGCTTTGCCCTTTCCGCGGACTGGATGCGCCCTGCGCGCTGGGTAGAACTTAATTCGTCCAAGCGCCCAAGTCAATAATTATCCTCGTGAATTATCATCGTGAGCGTAAAACCCCGGACTTCAGGGGACATAAGCGACTCGAGCAGCCACGTGACTTAACCTCATTGACAACGACGCTTCGAGGTTTTGAATACGGCGTGTCCAAAATTGAGGCTGATGCAGGCGGTATGTTTCACCGGGTTGAGCTGACGAATCCCGGTCTTTCCCCACGGACTGAGTGAGTGCGGAATATAAAGCAGGACCAGATTGACCTGAGGACCTGAAGGGGAGCACCTACACGAATATCGCGTACACTGTTTCCGTATGAAAAACATTACCCTCAGCGCAGATGAGCAACTGATTGAGCAAGCGCGCCTGTTGGCCATTCGCAGCATAAGACGCTCAATGCCATGTTCCGCGAATGGCTGGAACAATTTACAGCACGAAGTGGCGGCACCCAGGAGTTCGACGCCCTGATGAAGCGACTGAAGCATGTGCGGGCGGGGCGACGCTTCAGCCGGGACGAGATCAATGAACGGTAGGTTCTTTCTCGATACAAACATCTTCGTATATTCCTTTGACACAAGTTCGCCAAAGAAGGCTGCGAAGCCAGGAAGCTCATCAGAAGTGCAATAGAAACGCGCGGCGGCATTGTCAGCTATCACGTGGTGCAAGAGTTCTTTAATGTTGCACTGCGCCGTTTCTCAAAGCCCATGAGTGGCGTCGACGCAGAACAATATTTGTCGACCACGTTTCGCCCCCTCCTGTCAGTCCACTCCTCGCAAGCTTTGTATGGAGAGGCGCTACGGATTGGAGCGAGATTCCAGTTGCCTTGGTACCATTCTTTGATCGTCGCTTCTGCAATCGAAGGTCAGTGTGGAGTTCTTTACAGTGAAGACTTTCAGGATGGACAGGAGATGGGAAGCGTCACGATCTCCAACCCATTTGCCTGACAGAATTAGGACCATTATCGGGTATATCGTAAAATAGTACAGACCATTTTACGACAGAGACGAAAAGTTTCCCTCCGGTGTCACCGACGTCGAGAATGCGGATCGAGAGCAGACTTTGCACCTGATTCAATTTTTACAGCCCGACGGATATCACCGGCACCCTCAACAGTAACGCTGGGGTACTACAGCAGTAGACTCGGTTGGTCGGGATCATCAGGATCGGGTTCAACGCGTCCGTTTTCAGGCGCCAGATTCGAGTCTTCAAGCGCCCTGGCGGAGCAACACTGCAATCTGTTGACTGAGCGCGCCGTTAACACGCTTCTTGCCGCTAATCGACTCCAATTCTTCAACCGTTGCCGGTTCCCCTATATCTTCCCGGAATACCGTAATGCCGAAATGCCGATATCCTCTGAGAAACGTGCGATTAATCCAAAGCCCTTTGAGAGCGATGTACCACCTTTGAACAGTAGTCGAGGTCCACCTGGTTGAAGCCCGTTAAACAGAGCATCGAGGATCCAGCACATCCAAAAATCTTTCTCGATATTCTGCTCGAGCTTCCAGTCCGGCCTCGGGCGCTAACCAATAGGTCCCGGCAGTCTTTTTCCGAAGCCGAAAGCACTGTTTTAAAACCGTCAGTCATGACTTCGCTTCCTTAATATGGCATTCCTTCTGCGGCGCTAGCTTGATTCGGTGTTTGACTTGCGTCACTTGACCGTTTGAGCAAATCGCGAACAACTTCCTGCAACCACTCGGGCAGGGTGGACAGTCCAATACGCAGGTCATCCTGAATTGCTTTCCCATGACTAGGATCGCGCAAAATGCCCAACGAGGCGTTTGAACATTTGGCGCTTGTTCGCGGGCAGAAGATCCCGCAACCAATAAAGGGATTGAACAACTCGCATCGCTGGATGACCCGCCAATAGAGACGGCTCGGTGCCGCACCGTAACAACTCGGTTAGGCTTTCGCTTCCTTCGTGCCGGGTCTCATGCGACGATATCCAGGGTGAACGCCGGGTGAGAGTCCCTGCTCGGTCGCGATCTTTTGGAGGAGCACGCCGAGTTGTTCACGTTCGGCAGCGGTCAACGAGGCGCATAACGATTCTGTGTGCTCGCTGCCGATGCGGCCTATCTCGCTGAGCGTTTCCCGACCTTTCTCGGTCAAATGCAGCGCATATTGGCGGCGATCATCGGTGTTTGGCTGGCGTTCGACCAGCCGTTGTTCCTCGAGCGCGTCAAGGATCGCCACCAAACGACTGGGATGGATGCCGAGTCTCGTCGACAGTTCCTGCTGACTGAGACCTCCGGAAGCGCCCAGCATCCGCAGGATCCCGGCGTCAGGCGGTGTGAGACTGAGGCGGGAGATCCGCTCGCCGAATCGCATGGCGGCATGTGCGCCTACCTGAGTCAGTAGGAAAGCCAATGGGAATTTTGTCCTTTGCATGGGGTATGATTGCATCTATCAATCGTTTAGTCTATAAATGATTATATTATGAAATCGAATCCCACAACTCGATTTGCCGGGCCTCCGCTCTTGCCGCTGGCCATTGTTCACACGCTGTTGTTCATCGCCAGTATCGTTTCTGCGGTCTTGCTGCGCCATGGCGCGCCGTTCATTACCCCCTTCGGCGATGCCGAGGCCGCGCGCGCGTTCTTTGCCACGAATCCACTCGCGGTAAAGGTGAGCGCGTTTTTCTTCTTCGGCTCCGCAGTGCCGCTTGCCATCTATACCGCCACCGTGGTTAGCCGACTGCGTTATCTCGGCGTGCGTGCCGCTGGAACGAACATCGCGCTCTACGGCGGCTTCGCCGCGGCGGGAGCGATAGCAATCTCCGGGCTATGCACGTGGGTCCTTTCAGTCCCCGAGGTGGCGGCGTCGCTCGTAGCCGCGCGCGTTCTGTACTTCCTGTCGTTGCTGTTCGGTGGCACCAGTTTCGCGGTGGCCTTCGGGCTGCTCGCCGCGGGAGTCGCGGTCACTAGCCACTTTGCGCGTTTGTTGCCGCGCTGGTTGGTCGTCCTGGGAATGATGGTCGCCGCTGCCGGCGAGTTGTCTTCTCTGAGCCTGATCGCCTATCCGGCAAACCTCGCAATCCCACTAACGAGGTTCGTTGGATTCGCTTGGCTGCTCCTAGTCGGCGGCCTGTTGCCAACGACGCTCCGTCGCACGGAAGGCGCATCCCAAGAAGGAGACCCAGCATGAGCTCTTTGCGAGATCGGGTCGCGCTGGTGACCGGTAGTTCTGGGGCATAGGAGCCGCAATCGCTAAATTGTATGCGCAACCTGGAGCCAAGGTGGTGTTCCACGGGAGAGATGGCGCCGCACGGTCGTCCGTCCGAAAAGAGATCGAGCTTGCCGGCGGCGGGGCGATGCGGGTTAGTGGCGAAGTCAAGAGCTTTAGCGATATCGAAGCCGCTCGCCTTCAGATCGAGGGTGAGTTGGGACTTGTAGACATTTTCGTCGCAAACCTAGGAGGGAGCTTTACTCCCCCCCGGCCCAGTTCAAGACACGAGCAAACAAGGATGGCGCGCGTCTATCGACGCAAACCTCACGGCGACTTTCCTTACAATTAAAAGCTTTCTGCCGGGTATGAAAGAACGCCGACGTGGCAGTATCATCACGATCTCCTCGGCTGCTGGGCGCCGTCCGCAGGTCGCCGATCCCTTACTCGGTCGCGAAGGCTGGGATCGAACTCAGGTCCCAAGAGGTCGCAGTCGAAGTCGGCCGATATGGTATTCGGGTGACCTGCATTGCCCCGGAGACGTCTCACCGAACGGAACCTTGAGCGCATTCCTAAGGAACAACTTGCATCGTTGGTGGATGCCCACCCACTCAAGTGTCTGGGCACTCCGGAAGATGTCGCACAAGCGGCAGTTTTTCTCGCGTCAGGTGAGGCTGGTTGGATCACCGGCGTGGTGCTGGACGTTGCGGGCGGAGCGGTAATGGTTGGATGAGCAGTGGGGTTTGAATCCATGCGACTCGTGTTGTGAGGGAACGGCTCTTCGCGAGGAATCAAAGATGAGCCCACGCTTGATCCCGAGTGGCGCGAGAACTCAACCCGTAACGTGCAGTAGCCGCTTTGGGCTGAGAAGAAACGAGCCATGACATGCTTGAAAGCAGTAACTTGTCGACTAGTATTCCGGCACCAGAACTAGAGTGCGCGAGAACTTTCTACCAGGACAAACTTGGCTTGACGCCGTCAGCAGGAAAGACCGAGCGTGCTCCAGCAATTCATCCGCGCGCGCCGGTCAACCTGCTGTGCGGACAGGGGCCGCTCTAGCGGCCTGAAGTCAAGGAGCGCTGGCCGCACCGCCAGATGAACGGAGGTTCATCCGGCGGTCCCATAGAACATTGGATGCTTTTTTAACCTACGCACGGATCGCTGGTTAATCTGCGGCTGCAGTGCCTGTTCCCGGCGGTTTCATCTGCTCCAACATTTTCTTCTTCATTTCCTTCACCGAAGGCTCCGCCTGGTGCGTCGCGACCATCCAACTGTATCCATCCGGATCGACGATTTTGCCGCAGCGGTCGCCCCAAAACATATCGATCACTGGACCATTACTGCTGGCGCCAAGTTTGGTCGCCTTCTCGATTACCTTGTCGACCTTCTCGACGTAGATGAAGAGGCCGACCGGCGAAGCGCCTACGCTCTTCGCGGATCGTGTATCCGAGGCAGAATTTTCCGGTCCCAGCAGCAAAGTCGTTCCGCGCAGTGTCAGCTCGGCGTGCATGGGTTTACCATCTGGGCCATTCATAATCGCACGTTTAGAGAATCCAAGAGCCTTCTGATAAAAGCTTACAGCGGCCGGAATATCTGAGACCGTGAGCATGACCGACACAGCGCCGTATTGTTTCTTATTGAGTGGATCAATTTTCTTCGCCATAGTTCGCCTCTCGCGAGGCCACCAGTTTAGCAAAGCGTCTGGGGCCATGTCCCGCTGTTTCCGCCGTACGCCGCCGTACGTGCTGATTCAGCCGAACTGAGACTATCGCGCTGGTTCATTTCACCTCCGCAACGCGGTTGCCGGCCGTGGTTTAGATGCACAAAGGTGTTCTGTCTGCATTCGATAAGACCTCATGCAGGCCAGCGCGCCCACTGGAACTTTCGCGATCAAGACAGCTTAGGGAATCCCACCAAATCGGGATCTCGCAATTCGCGAAACTCAAACGGGAACATTCAGTTGTGCTGGATACGGCGAAAGGTGAGATTAATTCTTGGGTGTGTAACACCGGGGTCTTTGGGCACCTCGTGCTTGAAGTGCTCTTGCGTATTTCCCGCCATAATCAGGAGGCTCCCATGCGGCATGAGCTTTGAGTAGACCGCTGCCCCGCCCTTACCCCTGAGCCGGAACAACCGCTCCGAACCCAGGCTGACCGAGGCGATCACGGGTCCCATCTCCGGTTCATTGTCGGCGTGCAGTCCAACGCTGTCGCTTCCGTCGCGATAGAGATTGCATAAGACAGCGTTGTAGCCTTTGGCTGGTGAGAGCAAGTTCTCGTAAGCTGCGATTGGTGTGGCGGCTTCCACCCTCCGTTTCAAGGAGAGCAACTCGGGTATCCAAGGCAGGGGCTTGTACTCCCGGTGCGAGTACTGGTAGTGGGTTCCAGGATCGCCATAATAGGCTTCGTCCCGGGGCACCGCAGATCCGAATGAAGTCTTGCGCCGCCACCAAGGGCACTTGGACAGGAGCGCGTCGAAGAATTCGTTCGCCTCCTGCGCGCCCAGAAATTGCCCGTCATAGTAGATCTCAGCGCCAACAATCGGGATTTGCTCAAGGGCCATGCGAACCGGGTAATGAAGATGAGGATGATGATAATGTAGCAACGCCCCGCCCGTAGCATCAACATTCACGGCTCGACCGAGCACCTCGAAACCATAGAATTGCCGACACTGGGAACCATCAGGCTCGATTTGGTATCGAAAAACGAGGCAGATGGGTTTCTTGCGTCAGCAACCGCGCGCCGGAGTCGACATCCCGATTACGCACGTGCACGGGCCTAATCCGAAAAATTCCTCAGCCCTGTGACACCGCGAAGCTCCGCTAAACGGGAGAATCGCGCATCCTTGGCCGATATTGGACAGGTTCTGCGTCATGCAAGACCAAAAACGACATTCGTCTACACAAAGATCGAGGTTCGAATCCTTCGTGCACCTGTGAGGCGTCGGCCAGGAGGTGCGGACTGAACGAGGCCCCTATGGGCAACAAAAAACGCGGGCGGCAAGAGACCCAACAGTCGCCGTCGGGTCAGAGCCCGCCGCCAGGAACGACAACATGGAGATAGGGATGAAAAAGCAGGGTGTTTGGGAACTTCGAGCTTGCCCTCCACAAATGCCTCGCAGATGACCACCTTCGCCGTAACGTCCGTTAGTTCACTTCTTTGCCAAGCTTCCACCTGCTTTCGCATCGCTCCAAAGTTTCGCTGCATTCAATCTACGCCCACCGGGATGCAGTCAAGCAGCGAGAACCACTTCCAGTGTTTCGCCAGCGCCGGCGTGAACCCGCGCGAGACAACGTTTAGGAATTCTCTCAGTAATCGAACCGCCTGTCAGCTTCCTGCATGCGCGTTGAACACCCCTGTTTCAACCTGGCCGTGCCGTTTAACTTGCACAAATAACCGGTAGTCGCCGGGTTGAGGAAAAGCATAGGGAAACGAAACTTCGGCAGGAAGCGCATGCATGGAACCGTGGTCCATGTGCAATCCTGAATCCTTCTGCGCGATCATCAGGGACGCCATCGGTACGGAACCAGCAGGATGAATGTGCGCGAACACGGATAAATCCGATCTCACGAATTCTGCATGACCTGCCATTCCCATGTAGGGCTCGAGATCCGCAGCCGGATTATGCTGGGCATCTTCAATGCGGAAGCGAAACCAGGAAACCTGACCGGCTTTCAACGCCGCTCCATCTTGTTCCCAAACCATGCGGCCACTATCGGGCAGGACCGAGACGTTCGTCGCCGGGGCAGTGGGCTCAAATGGGGGAGCACTCACCCCCGAATCGTCGCCGGAGAGCCGTTCCCCTGTTACATCGGGCAGGTTGATTTGGTTAACCATGGTTTCCGGAAATCCAGTGCCACGAACAATGTCTGCAAAAATCTTGTACTCACCTGATGGAACTGCGGGCAGCTTCCCAGTAAACGATCCATCGCTCACTTGCTCGGGATGCAAGTGATAAAAACGATCCATCGCCGGAACGCGCAGCATAAACAGGTGCACGAGATGGCCATGATCGGGTATCAGGCCCATCGACCATTGATCCTTTCGCGTCTTGTGCCAAAAATCTTCACCCATCCGCAGCGTGAGTTTGTCCTTTCCATCGAAAGAGACTTTGAGCGGCGGAGCGCTGTAGATCATGGTGTGCTTCAGGTCAGCAGCCTGCACGTTCCACCACCAATTCCCCAGCGCCAAAATAGCTACCACCAGCACAGCGGCTATGGCCATGGCGATTCGTCCAAGGCGTCGATTGCCAGGTGAGGGAGATGCCGCGGGCGCTAGTACGCCCTCACGAGCGGCAGCGCCCGCAATAGAGACAATGCCAACGGAAAGAAAGAGTAAGAGCGCGAACAGCAAGGCGCCAAGGCTACGTTGCATGGGCAACGTTCGTCTCGCGTACGCGGGAACCGGTACAGCCAGCTTTCCGACTCCCTTTGGGCCCGCAACCTCGGCGCGGATTTCCCAGGCGCCCGACTCCATCAGCCAAACCTTGCCAGTAAACCATTGCGGATTGCCGGCAGACGGCTGCATCGCATCCGGCGCCGGAGGCAAACCCTGATCTTTACCGTTCACATACACAGGCGCAATGCTGATGCCATCGACGGTTGCGGAACTAACGCGGGCTTCCACCAGAGCCACGCCCGGAATCATTGCCGGCGGATTTACGGTTAGCAGCAAATGGTACGGGCCTGCGTCGCCCTCAAAATAGACGTTCGGGCTCCCCACATGTGCGACGGCAACGGTGGAGGTTAAGATCAGAAGTATTCCCCAGGTTCTTCTGCGAGAAGTTCGCATACCGTCCTCCTAGAAGACAGCAACAGAAATACGTGACTTGTAAGCGCTAACGGCGAATGCGGCGCATCCAATCTCCCCAAAGCATGCCGATGCGGGCGGAAAGGACCGTCGCCACCACCGCGATCAACATCCCCAGCCAGAATTCAACTCGCGTCTTCTCGTAAGACCGAAGCGTCCAGGCCAGGTGATACTGAGAAGGCGGAGTATCGTAGCCGAATTCGTTCATAGCGAAGATCCAGTTACGCGCATATGGGGACATCATGAAATAGGCGAAAGGCCAGTTCACAGCCACACTCGCGGCCAGGAATCCGGCGCCACCGACTACGGCCTTCCAGGTGCCGCCACGATCTGCGAAGCGGTCTAGAATGAGGTCGATCACGACGGCTCCGGGGAGCACAAGTACAGGAAACCCGAGCGGGATCATGTGTGTTATCGGAGTGAACACAGGTCCCAGCTTCGCCTGCGCTGGAAACAAGGGAAAGATCCAATTGCCCGCGAGCCACAATCCCGTGTAAATCGTCGCCAGAGTAGTACCAGCCCAGCGGCGTCCGGACGCGCGACCAATTCCGATTAGCACGACCGGTGCGATCATGCCGAGCACACGATAGTAGATCGCGCTGTGCATGAGTGTCTGGTCGCCGATGTACTCCAGGCCCAGCATAAACAGCAACGAGAGCAGCAGGGATCCGCTGTACAAAAGCATCCGGTTGAGTTTGACTCGGCCGTCCCCAATCGACAGGTTCATCTGGCTGGCCGTCAGGACCAGTCCGCCGAAACCCATAACGAAAATCCCCAGAATCAGCACCACGTGCGGCGGGCTAAGGATCATGACATCCAGGCCGAAGGAGTTGTGCCACCAATTATCGAAGGGCGCAGAAGTGAGCATGCAGAAACCGCCCCACGCCGCAATGAATGCGCCGAGCGGACCGCGCAAGCCCCAAATTCTTACCGAATTCTCTCTGCTGTCGCCGTTACCCGCGAACGTAGTGTGCAGTATCAGATACGCGCAGGAAAGGCCGGTGATCACGGCCCCAAACTGAATGGCCAAGTGGGCGGGTGTCCAAAACGTGTCTCGCCCGATTCCAATATGCCAGGAAATGTCCCAATAAAGGCCGCCGATCGTAGACGTCACCGCCAGAACGGAGGACCAGACATACCAGGGCAAGGACTTGACTCGGATCGCAGACAATTCCCCAACGGACACGGAAGTCGGAATCGCCAAGCGCACGCTCTCTGCCATTGCATCACCTCCTGAGACCTGGAAGCCGGGTCACGCTGTTTGATCCCCAGCGAAAGTCGAACTTGTGAAGATAGTAACCCATGACTAGCGACTACTATCTGTGACTCTGTACATTGCCTGATGGATGCGTCGAACCGAGGATTCTGTGCGCCGAACCGAGGCACAACGGTCGAGTTTGTGGGCTAGAATACGAATCGTGTTGACGCGGGATGAACTCGGATTTCCTTCGTTCTGGCAGCTACAGGTGACGGAATGTGCGGGGTTCTATTTGCTCGTGCTGCTTTCGGTGCTTCCCTACCGCAACCCAGGCGAGTTCCGACACCAAACCATCTTTTGCGCTACGGTGTTTCTTGTCAGTTGTTTACTGCGGCCACCGCTCACTTCCGTGGCTTTCTCTGGAGATTCGCGCTTTTGGCTGGTCCGGCCAATTTGGACTGACTTCTGGAAAATTGGATGCCGTTTTCAGTCGTCTTCTTTCTTTGGTGCACCCTGTATTTCAGCACGAAGCAGTGGCAGCAGTCGGCGCATGAAAGGGCAATGGCAGACACGATGGATCCGGCGATGGTCAGCAGGAGCGAGCCGGCATAGCGGGAGAACCACTCAAAACCGGAGGACGCTTCTACCGGAACGCTTCCCGTCCCTGAAGCTGCAACACGGCTTCCACGACGCGCAGGTTTCGCTCTGGGTGGACGGCGACCTCGCCTTCTCTGGCAAGATCACCGGCGCTGCAAAAAAGAAATTCGGCTTGATCCCAACCGATTCAGTGCGCGGCAGCTTGTCGCAGATCATACCGGTGCGTTACGGTCAGCATAGTGTTCGTGTGCGGATCGAACCCGGCGATGCAGCGATGCAGGAAGACAGCATCGGCGGGGACTTTGCGCATAACACCGAGCGAGACCTCTCTGTCTCCGCCCGGGCAGAGTGGGCTATCACTTAGGGCCCGCCGCGCCCCCTTACCTGTCCGCCGAAGGAAGTGAACCCACGAGCGCTCAAGCTGGCTGCAAGGTCGTCCCTTTCCGTTAGTACATCATCTCCCGAACCGCGACGATCCTATAGTTGAGCGCCTGGCTCATTTGAGTGGCCCAGCAACTGTCATACTGAAATTGCATATTACCGCCGCCACCCCAGGTCATCGAGGGGACTCCGGGAGCACTCGATGCGGGGAGGAGTTGGCCGCTGGAATTGTACAAGTTCGCCAGGAAGAGCGAACCGTCAACGACCCCGTTGCCACCGCCGTTTTTTGTGACCGTCCCTTTGCCGATCACAAGAATGAGCCCGTTGTAGCTGGGATTGCCGCTCATGGTCAGATTGCCTTCCACCAGCAGAATCCCTGCTCCGGTAAATCCGCCGCTTATAGTCAGGTCCCCGGTCACCACATTGATGACGGGGTTGGCGGTCGTGCCGAGGTTCGTGATGGAGGTGGCGTTCCCGTTGTAGGTGTTCGCGGGAAGAGCAATCGCGGTTACCTCACTGACCAGTGTCTCTAAGCCCCCGACGGTGGTTAGCTGACCCAGGCTAGTATTTTCGTTTGCAACGCTGGGGGTGACGGTGTTCCCATTTCCGGTATAGCTTGTCGCCCGGTTGCTTACGTCGCCGCTCAGTGCTGTCGTGGAGTTGGCATCATAAGCGCCAATCGCCGGCTCATTGAACGGCGACGGGCAGGTAACGCCCTGGGGTCCCAAGCTATTCGAGCTGCTATTTTGGTCATTGCCGGTTACGGTAAACGCCGCCGAACTGGCGTTGTTGTAGACCGGATTTGGGCCGTCGAAAATCATCGCTCCCGGAAGGTTAAAATTCAGCGCGGCTGCTTCGGCTTGCAACATGCGGCGCGAACCGCTCGGTGTCACCGCCAGCGCGGTCAACGCATACACAGGTTCGTAACCCGAACCAAGCGCAGAGCAGGTCGCAAACGGCGTCCCCGCCAGAGGGGTCGTAATCTCACCTGCCCCCGTCCAACAGGCAATATTGGTATAGTCCAGGGCATTTCCGTCCACGGTGCTGGCGCTGGTGGTGCCGGAAGAGGTCTGGTTGGTTTTCACATTTACCCGAGTCCACTTCCAGGGCATCACCGGGTTGGCAGCGTAGGAGGTGCTGGCGGTCGTTTTTGTATACCACGAAGCGCCAGTACCGGGTGCCGGCGGGTTGTTGTTGGCACAGCCTCCAGCGATACCCATCCTCGAATATTCACTGCAGACTTCGGTATCGGGATAAGCGGTCCCATTGGTGATCCAAGGTTTATCGGTCTCGCCGTTGCTTGGATTCAGGATGTACAAAGCTCCGTTCCCTGCGCCCAGCAGCACGGTGGGAAGACTGCCGCTCAAGCTGTTGTTGGCGCCAGATCGAAAGCGGTCGCGGACTTCCTCGATTCCGGCTTTCGAGGCAAACAATGCCGTCTGCTCATCTCGAAAATTGGCGCTGGTATTGATCTCAGTATTGGTCAGCATGATCATGCCTGCGCCGATCGCGGTGATCAGCAGCAGAACAAAAATCGCGATCAGCAGTGCGATACCTCTTTCGGAATGTCGATCGCGTTTCATAAAGATTTGAGTCATAGCTCGATTTCCTCGATTTGCGGGTCATGGCTCTAGCCATCAGAAATTGATGCGCAGAATTATCGAAATAGCGCAGACGCAGCTATCCCCTTCTTGCACCGGCTGAACGAGTTGCCGGTCTTTCCGAGGGCGACGAAGCGTTCACATGCCCTTGTAGGATAGCGAGCGCAAGAGACCAGAGTAGATAACTAGAGTTATGTTACGAGGTAACCTTGCAGACTGGGCCCCGACATCTCCTGGTTGCGACAGTCAACGCTCGGGAGAAAGCGAAGTAATTTGATTTCAAGGACTTTGCGACCGCGAGGAAGGGCCGCTTCCATACGGTAGAAACCTAATTTCGAAAGTACACTGTCCCGTCGGTGAAAAGTCCTTTCGCCGGTCAAAATGTCCACGTCATAGAACCTCCAGATAGCGCCGCGAGGGAGAACACATGGCAAACTTAGCGCTGGAGTTGTCCAGTGGTAGAAGATCGGGGACAGTACTGCCAGCGCTGGTCTGAGTGATCACGAAACGGCTATGCACAGAAGAATGAAATCAGTTTGAAGTCAGACCCGCTGATTCAAGCGTCGAAGCCATCTGTAACCGAAGATGGGTGGTGCGGAAGGCTCGTTGTCCGGCAGGAAGAGGTTGTCGAGATTGAAGCCCGGCCCGGCGGATCGAACCGGTTGCAGCCGGGAGACGGATGGCTCCCGCTCTCCAGGCTCCAGCACATTCAGTAACTTCGCTCAGCTGAGAGCCTGGGAACTGACTATCCTTATTTGATATTTAATCGATTTTCATCAGACTCAGCTGCCCCAATCCCTTCCGCGTTGATACACTATCGCATAGATAGCTGATGCTTCCCTGCCAGCGCCATCGCTTCGACATTCCGGACGACGTCGCCTACCTGAATTGCGCCTACATGTCACCGCTAATGAAGCTAGTGCTGGAGGCGGGAACCGCAGGGCTGACCCGCAAAGCGCGCCCGTGGGAAATCACTCCCGACATGTTTTTTGCGGACTCCGAAGAGTTCCGGGCGACCGCCGCACAGATGGTCGACAGCGCCGCCGATTGCATTGCGATCGTTCCCTCGGCGAGCTACGGTCTCGCCACCGCGGCGCGCAATTTGCCGATTAGGAATGGCCAGAGCATTCTTGTGCTCGAAGAACAATTCCCGTCCAACTATTATCCCTGGCAGCGGTTGGCGGAAAACCGCGGCGCGTCTTTGAAGGTAGTTCCGTGGCCGGACAGCAACGATTGGACGGCTGCCGTTCTCGACTGCTTAACTTCCGATGTGGCCATCGCCGCCCTCCCGCATGTGCATTGGACGAGCGGCGGAAGACTCGATCTCGTCTGCATCGGCCAAGCTTGCCGCAAACTCGGCATTGCCCTGGTGCTCGATCTCACCCAGTCGCTCGGCGCGCTGCCCCTTAGCGTCCGCGACGTGCAACCGGACTTCGCCGTCGCCGCAGCCTACAAATGGCTGCTCGGGCCCTATTCCATCGGGCTCCTTTATGTGGCGCCAAAACGGCAGGGAGGAATACCGCTGGAAGAGAATTGGATTCAGCGGGCCAACGCCAGGGATTTCTCGAGCCTGATCCTCTACACGGAAGATTACGACACTGGCGCGAGGCGATTCGATATGGGGGAGCGCGCAAACTTTGCGCTACTACCTGCCGCTGTGCGCGCTATGAAGCAACTCCTGGAGTGGGACGTGCCACAGGTCTCGGAGACGGTTGGTGCGCTCAATCGTGAACTGGTGGATGCTGCGGCGGACCTGGGGTTCTCCGCGCCCGCCGAACCCTTGCGTGCACCTCACTACTTGGCGCTGCGGAGGAAGGAGCCAATTCCGAAGGAACTCTGCGAAATGCTGGCGAGGGAGAAAGTTTTCGTCAGTGTACGGGGAAGTTCGATTCGGGTGACGCCACACGTCTACAATACGGCCGACGACTGCAAGCGCCTCATTACCTGCCTGCGTCGCATCGCCGCCACTTAAGAAAACAAATCCAAGTATGATCCGCATAGCCACACCACTCCGGCATGCAGCGCCCGATGAGTTCCCTCGGGGCCATGCGACGGAGCTTGTTCGAGTCCGCCTGCTACAGCGCGCTGTGCAGTCGGTATCGAGAAGGTAGGGCATCAGAGATCGACCGGATCAGGAGGCAAGCCCGGGATGGGCGGAAAATCCTCATGCAGCGGCCTGAGCGCCGCCACCACAGCCAGTAGGGATTTGGAGAGGAGTGGGTTCGATTGATAAGCCGGTCGCCTTCCTTTCGCATGATCGCATCCTCGCTCCGAAATTCGAACTCACGCGGGATCCGCACTGCCTGATTGCGACCATTCTTAAAGACTTTCACTTGGCGTTCCGGGTTCATGGCAGCTCCGTGGCATATGCCTAAAACCATGTGCTAAGTATGTTCGTATGTCCACCTGCTATGGATGTCGTTTCTGAATCCTACGCGCAAGCGGTGAAGTCTACGGTTATTACAGCACCGTTCTACGGTAAATACCCGATGGAGATAGCACCGGAACAAGATGACACTTCCGCGCAGAACAATTCGTTGGAACCCACCGTGAAAGCCACTCTCGTCTTCGTCTTCCTCGGGTGTATCTCCCTCTCGGTATACAAGGGTGCAATGCGATTGCGCCCAGCCGACAGATACCTCGCCCTGATTTTGTTGACCATGTTTTTTATCGGAGCGGCAATGGCCTGGGTAGAATTGCGCAAGTGGTGGAACACCCGGATCGAGCAATTTGGAGAGCCGCCTCTGGCCAACCTGCTCAAATTTGTGCCGACTTCCGACCAGTTGCGTGGGCGTTTCCGACCTTCCGCCCAGAAGCTCAATCAATCTACAGAGGCTATTGAGAACGTTGACCCAACCAAGGCCGCGTGAGTCTCATTCATCGGCGACTGTTGTGCCGTTTCCCCATTCATCCTGATTGAAGCTGGTTTAGTTCCTTGTTGAACCTCTCCGCCCTGAAGGGCGAAGTTTTGCGCCGCTCCCAAGATAACCTGCGGTCTGTTGCCGCTTGCCTGTTGGGGCTGGTAAGTTCTCTGCATGGGTTCGGTCTTCGTGGTTCCAGTATTAACTCCACACGGCCACCTCACCTTGAGCGAAGATCGCGACGCATCGGCTCTTGAGCCCGAGCTTGCGCGACGTCTGCAGCATGCCTTTCAGCGCGGATCGGGCCACGGTCTTCTCCAGCTGGGAGCAAGCGAAGTCGGAGTCGCACTCCCCCCGGTCTTTTCCTATTGGCAAGAATTCGGGGCGCGCTACGTGACCGCCCTCTGCACTCGGCCGGACGCTGAAACCCCTTCCACAACAACGCATAATCCATCGCCGCCCGATGCGGAACTGGCTTTTCTGGCTCTCGCGGCGCCTCCGATGACTGGGGCGGAGTACCTGACGGCAAGTGTTCTCCAGTCTCTCTGGCAAGAAATGGATATCGCTTTTGGGCTGGAGTTATCGGAAGCGAAGTGCGGCGTCCAGGAGTTTTTGAAACGCCGCAACTCCGCCTGGAATCTTGTCGGCCGCGTGCACTTCAACCTGGCCGAGAACCGCAAGGACGACGCAGCCCCGTTTGCTTTTCTCGCGACCTATACCACTCGACTGTCGGCCCACGCCAAGGCGCAACATCTTCCCCTAGGGCAGGCTCTCGGCGAATATGCGGGCGCGGCCAACAAGGATCGCCTGCTCTCTTTGCTTCTCCCCGTTCAGAGAGCCTCGGCAAGCTGCTCGTGGCTGAAAGCCATGGTCGATGCGGGCGAGATTTTTCACCCCTTGCGGTGGAGGCCGTCCGAGGCCATGCAACTTTTGCGAGATGTGCCGCAACTGGAGAGTGCGGGCGTAGTCGTGCGAATGCCAGCCACCTGGCAGGCCAACCGACCTCCGCGCCCCCAGGTAACAGCTAAGGTTGGCGGTAAGTTGTTGTCGGGTGTGGGCCAGGATGCGCTGCTCGATTTTCGCATGGACGTCACGCTCGACGGCGAAACATTGACCCCCACCGAGGTCCGCGAGTTGTTGGCTAAGTCGGATGGGCTCGCGCTGGTTCGAGGGCGTTGGGTGGAAGTGAACCGGGAGCGGTTGAGCCGAATGATGGAATATTTCGGCGAGGCCGAGCGCGTCGCTGCCGAAACTGGTCTTAGTCTTCGTGACGCGTTGCGCATGATGGCTGGGGCCGATGTGGATGCGGACGACGACTCTGCTGCAAGCGAAGCGGACTGGGGGAAGGTCGTCGCGGGTCCGTGGCTCGCGGAGACCCTGAAAGGATTGCGCAGTCCGGAGGGATTGGCTTCAATCGATCCCGGCTCGGCTCTGAATGGCACGCTGCGCCCCTATCAGCAGGTGGGCGTGCGCTGGCTTTACCTGCTTGCCAAGCTCGGGCTTGGGGCCTGCCTCGCCGACGATATGGGGTTGGGCAAGACTATTCAAATACTCTCGCTGTTGCTGGTGCTGAGAAGCCAAAATCGCGACCAACGGCAACCAAGTCTTCTGGTTGCGCCCGCTTCCCTTCTCGCCAATTGGGCCTCGGAACTGGAGCGCTTTGCGCCGAGTTTGAATGCGCTCATCGCCCATCCGTCGGCGCTGCCTGCCGCCGATCTTCTGACCCTGGCGCCCGGGCGTTTGCAGGATGTGGACCTGGTGATTACGAGTTACGGCTCGTTGCTGCGTATTCCATGGATTGCGGAAGCCTCCTGGCGCCTCGTTGTGATCGATGAGGCGCAGGCCATCAAGAATCCGGACGCCAAGCAAACCCGGATCGCCAAGAAGTTGAGGGCGCAAGCGAAGTTTGCGCTTACCGGCACCCCCGTCGAGAATCGGATTGGTGACCTCTGGTCCATCTTCGATTTCATCAATCCAGGGCTGCTCGGATCCTCGAAGGAGTTCTCCAACTTCGTGAAGCGTCTGGAGGATCGTCCGCACAATCCGTACGCTCCCTTGCGCGAGCTGGTGCGCCCATACATTCTGCGGAGACTGAAAACCGACAAGACCGTGATCGCAGACTTGCCGGACAAGACCGAGGTCAAGGCGTTCTGCCAACTCAGCCGCAAGCAGGCTGCGCTCTACAAACAGGCAGTGGAAGAACTCACGGAGGCGCTCGATGGAACCGATGGCATCCGTCGCAAAGGTCTAGTACTGTCATTCCTGATGCGGTTCAAGCAGATTTGCAACCATCCGTCGCAGTGGTTGAGTGACGGCGCCTGGAGTGAACAGGATAGTGGGAAGTGGGCACGCTTGCGCGATATCGCCGAAGTCATCGCCGCCAAACAAGAAAAGGTTCTCGTCTTCACTCAGTTTCGGGAGATGACGACTCCGCTCGCGGCGTTTCTGGGATCGATTTTCGGGCGCGCCGGGCTGGTTCTTCACGGAGAAACCGAGGTCAAGAAGCGCAGGGATCTGGTCCGCCGGTTTCAAGAAGAGGAAGCTGTGCCATTCTTCGTGCTTTCTCTCAAAGCGGGCGGCGCGGGCCTGAATCTCACCGCCGCATCCCACGTGGTTCACTTCGACCGCTGGTGGAACCCCGCGGTTGAGAACCAAGCCACGGATCGCGCTTTCCGCATTGGACAGAGTAAGAACGTTCTGGTGCACAAGTTCGTCTGTCGGGGAACCGTCGAGGAAAAGATCGACCAGATGATCGAATCAAAGCGACAGCTTTCGAAGGATTTGATCGAGGGCGGCGCCGATCTGCTGCTGACGGAATTGCCCGACGAAGACCTGCTAAAGTTGGTGGCGCTCGATCTCAATGCGGCGCTTAAGGAGGCGTGATTCGTGTACGACGATTGGGGATGGAGACCTTATGTGTCGGCGGGGGAGCGGCGGCGGCAAGCCTTGCGCGAAATGGACAAGCGCAGAAAGAAAGGACAGGCCGTTTCGCCGGTGATGGTTCAAGGGCGGAAGATCGTCGAGACCTTCTGGGGCAAGTCGTGGTGCGAGAACCTCGAACGCTACAGCGACTTTGCCAACCGCTTGCCGCGCGGGCGGACCTACGTGCGCAATGGTTCGGTCATTGATCTTCAAATTTCGCCCGGTGAGATCAAGGCGTTGGTCAGCGGTTCGGAGATTTATGAGGTAGCGGTGAAAGTCGCCCCCGTCACCAAGGCGCGCTGGCGGTCCATTTGTAAGGACTGCGCTGGCGCGATTGATTCGTTGATCGAGCTTCTGCAAGGGCGCCTGTCCACCGCTGTCATGGAACGTATCTGCCTACGGAATAGCGGCCTGTTCCCCTCGCCGAAAGAGATTAAGCTCTCGTGCAGTTGCCCGGACTGGGCGGAAATGTGCAAGCACGTTGCGGCGGTCCTTTACGGCATTGGGGCTCGTCTAGACCAACAACCTGAACTCCTTTTCAGGCTTCATGGCGTCGACGAAAAAGAGTTGATCACCCACGCCGACGTGGCATTTCCGCTGGCCAAGAAGGGACCGGCAGCGAAGGTCCTCGGCGGAAAAGACCTTTCCGAGCTCTTTGGATTGGATATGGCTGTGAGCCCCGCCGCCAATACTCGTCGTTCGGCCCCCATCGAGGCCAAGACAAAGCGCGCAAAGAAAAGGAGCCAAAACAGGACAGCAACGGGGCCCGCCACGATTGCACATTGGTGAGTGACAGAGGGGAATGAGTCTGGGCAGTGTGTCGATTCATGGTGCAAGCGGCGGCCGTAACACTCCCGAACAACGAGCACAACCATAGGGAGCATCAGCATCTGCGCATCGGGCCATCGCGACGAACCACCTACGGAGAGATTCCTTCATTCAGAACTTCCGAAGATCATCATTATTGCGCGTCGGGAAAAGTAGAACGATTGCGTAGTCCGTGGTCTTCTAGGAAGGCGATCTGATTGCAGCTACGGCGACGGTCAACCTTAACGACAATAGCTCGGACTTTGCAAAAAGGAGACCGCTTCGGTAGCAAGAGATTTGACCCGGACAAACGGATTGTCAACGGTCGTTTGCTGCAGCTACAAAATTTCGCCGGCCAGATTTGGCCATTCGATCCGACCCATCGGGTTTGTGTTCTGCGTCATGGGCATCGTACAATAATCCACAATGGAGGCGGGCTGGTGGGGCATTTGCGCCTTTCGGCAGCATGGGCGGCCAGCGCCCACCGCAGAGAACAGCGAAGCATACGCGGAGAGCGCAGATCGCGACCTCGAGGCTTCTCGATGGTCGCGTGAAGGCTTAGGACGGTTCCCAACTTATGATTTATCTGATCACCACCATTCATATCCTGGTTTGTTTTTTCATTATCGTAGTCGTTCTGCTACAAAGCGGTAAGAGCGGCGATATTTCCGCTGCTTTTGGAGGGCAGGGCAGCCAAACGGCGTTCGGTCCTCGGGGCGCGGCCAGCGCACTGTCGAGGGCCACGACCTGGTCGGCGGTGGCCTTCATGATCACTTCCATCACACTGTCAGTGTACGCAGCCAGGCGCGGCGGCCCGACCTCAGTGTTGCAGGGGGTGAAGTCGCAAGCGGTCAAAACGCAGCCTGCACCGACACCGCAGCCCACCACTCCGCCTACGCAACAGAAGTAGGGTTCCCCTCCGGCGAACGAAATCTTCGAAAGTTCTCTCTGCCTTGTCGGGGAAAGTCACGCTCATGCGGGGCCGAAGTGCTGGAGGAAACTGTCGGCGGCTATTGGCGGCTTGCCCCCTGCGGTCCCGCGCAATTTACAGATTCCCCTGTAATTGTATTTGCCTTACGAAGGATGTACCATCCAATGGAGTCATTCGCGAGGAGGAATTTGTTATGTCGGATCGTGACGGGAGCAGCTTTGTTTGGTTTCTGGCAGGATTAGGCTTGGGAGCGGTGGCGGGAGTGCTCTATGCGCCGCGTTCGGGCAACGAAACCCGAGAAGTTCTGCGCGCGCGCGCCGAAGAAGGCCGCGATTATGTCAAGAATCGGGCGCGTGAGGCGCGCGATCAGGCGACGCAGTGGGCCGACAAAGGACGTGACGTGGTGACCCAGCAGAAAGAACAGTTCCGCGCGGCCTACGAGGCCGGCCGTCAGGCCTATCATGACGCGACCACGGAGACGGTTGCGCCCAAGAATTTGTAGGCATTGCTGTCCGGCTTTCCGCTGAGCCGAACTCGAATGGAATTGCTGGAGCAAGCTTTATGGAAAATCTTACCCCTCTGTTCATCGCCCTGACCGGAATTGCGGTTCTGTTGCAGGCGGGCGTTCTGGTCGCCATATTTGTGGTCTTAAAGAAGACCAGCGCGAAAATGGAAGCGCTTGCGGAAGAGGTAAAAGTTAAAGCTCTGCCGACGATCGCGCAGGCTGAGGCGATGCTGACGGAGATTCGTCCGAAAGTTGAAGCGATCGCCGAACAAGTGCAGGATTCCACTGCCATGGTACGCGACCAGGTCGAACGCGTGGACGCAGCCGTCAACGACGTCGTGGATCGGGCCCGCTTGCAGATTATTCGTGCCGATGAACTCTTCACCCGCACTCTGGACCGCGTGGAGCGGACCTCCGACATCGTCCACAAGACGGTGATTTCGCCGGTGCGGCAGATTTCCGGTTTGATGCAGGGAGTCACGGTGGGGTTGGAATTTCTGTTTGGGGGTCGGGGCGGCAGAAACGGCGGCAGCCGCGAGCGTGGACCTGTTCCGCAAGATGAAATGTTCATCTGAACGGTTGCTGCCATATACTGCGGATAGGTTTCTTCCCATGTCGTATCCGCAACCAGCTTCCGTGTTGAGTTTTTTCCGCCATCGCCAACCTTATTTGCTCGCGTCTACCCTGCTTGCCTGGCTGATTCTTTTTTCCCTTCCGCTCTTCGCTCAAGACAAGACTGTGTGGAGCGATCGGGAAAAGCCGATCGTCGAGCAATTGCACGACCTGCGTAAACTGGACGATACGGTGCGAGCCCGCACAACCAGAGATCTCGCGCTCGAGATACGGCGACTGCCGGTTGTCCCCAATAAAGTGAAGTTGGCGGCCGCGTTGGCAGGTCTGTCGACCGAAGGCGATTTTGGCAGGGATACTTTACAAGAGGTCACCACCACCTTAGCCATGGCGCTGCGCGAGCAACCGCCCGCGGGAAAGCCCGGCGAGCCCGATTCTCTTTTTGTGGAGTTGGCCTCTCTGGTTCGCTACGAGCACATGCAAGCAGCGTCCCTCAGCCCTCAGTTTGCCGCGGCGATGGCGAAGCTGGAGGCAGACGATGCGAAACGTCAGAATGCGGACTTCACCCTAGCCGACTTGCAGGGCGAGGCGTGGCACCTGCAGGATCTGCGCGGCAAAGTCGTACTGGTGAATTTCTGGGCGACATGGTGCCCGCCCTGCCGCCGGGAGATGCCAGATCTGGACGCTCTGTATAACACTTTCAAGGATCGGGGATTTGTAGTGCTGGCAATTTCCGACGAAGAGGCCGCCCAGGTCGCTCCGTTCATTCGGGAGCGAAAAATCAGTTACCCGGTGCTTCTCGATCCGGGCCGCAAGGTGAATGAGGTTTTTTTCGTGGAAGGAATTCCCAAGAGCTTCGTCTATGATCGCAGCGGTAAGATGGTTGCGCAGTCGATTGATATGCGCACCAGAACTCAGTTTCTGGAAATGCTCGCGCAGGCGGGTCTCGAGTAGAGGAATTCATGCGTTATCTGGTTCGAGCCCGAGTGAAACCCGGTCGAGAGTCTGATCTGCTCGAAGCCATTGAGCAACAGACGCTGGGCCAGGGTTCGGTCGCCGAAGGCGAGTATCTGCGAAATATGCAAGACGCGCGGCTCTGCGCGGACGACACGGCGCGCTGGGTAGAAGTTTGCTACTGTCCGACGCCGTTGCAGGAAGAACGACCCTACTGGGAGCAATACTTCGACCTGACACGCTTGCAGGATGCACACGATCGTCGCAAGTGCCGCGACGTGAATGGGACTGAGCCGTGGGCGTGCGCAGACTGCGACTGCACGGCGCGACTGGAACAGAAGCTGAAAGACTCTGGCGGGCCATTTCTCGACAAACTGCGAAGCCAGGCCTGCTCAGGCAAGCTGCGGCAGCGTTGATTCCAACTGCTTCAAGGCCAGCGCCACTTCTCTTAAATTGAAAACGAGAGCCCAGAAGGGCAACATGCGGTCCAGTGAAAAGGGAGTGGTTGCGCGCTGCTCGCGGAGTTTGGCCAGATCGGCGTCCAGGTTGCGAATGGCGGCATCGAGTTCGGCTGAATTCAAGACCTGACCGGGATTGCGTACGGCTTGGGCCAGAAGAACGAAACTCTGCCCGGTTCTCTCGATCAGTATCGGCAGCGAAGGCAGCGGTACGGGCTCCAGCTGTGCGTGCACATAGAGCGAGCTGTCTTCCGCCATGGCAGCCAAACGCCGCCGAACCTGATCAGCAAGATCCACAAAGGCCTGATAAGCGCCTTGGTTGAAGCGCGAAAAGGATAGTTCGCTGCGCGCTTCATCCATCTGCTGGGTGATGCCGCGCCGCAAGTCGTGCAACTGGCGGTCGAGATCGCGGACTTCGGGCTCGTTGTCGATGCCCTGCAAAGCCGCGGCAGTAACGGCTTGGTAGAGAGCGCCGGCGCCGGCCAGAATGCCGGCGATTTTGTGGCGCAAGCCTACGCGCGCATGAACGGGCCAGATCAGAACGCCCACGCCGAAAGCCACGACCGCTCCCAGGATCGTATAAAGCACGCGCAGCCATGCCACGCGCCACGGCTCTCCCTGGCCGCCGAAGACGAGGATCAGCGCCGCGGTGAACCCCGCCGCAGTGAAGGCAGGGTGAAGCGACGTCAGGTAGCCAAAAAATGTCGCCAGCAGAAAAAGCACGATCAGCACTCCCACCGGCCCACGGCCCAGCACCGGCATGAGCAGAGCGGCGGATACCGCTCCACAGGTCGACCCGATCGTGCGATACAGCGCTGCTTTCCACGATGCGCCTACATTGGCTTGGGTCACGACCAGCGCCGCGAAGACCGCCCAATAGCCTTGCGGCAGATGCCCGCCGGCGTAGATGGCGTAGGTGATGGTGCCCGCCAGTCCAGTCTTGATTCCCTGTTTGAGCGGACCTGATTGGCGCTGCCAGAGGGAGGGCGACGCCACGGTCTTGGGATTTTGAGGAAGCGGCAGTGAAGGATTTGCAGATGCCATGCGGGGGATTATAGGCGTGCGCACCGGAGCACCCTGCCGGCTCGCGCGTAGCGGATCATGTCAGCGTTAATTTCCTGCGATGCCCTACGCGATCCAGCCGCCGCCGACCACTATGTCGCCGTCGTAGAAAACCGCCGCCTGGCCGGGCGTGATGGCGCGCTGGGGCTCGTCAAACGTGGCCCGGATTTCGTCTTCGCCAGTTCTCTCGATGATGGCCGGGGCAGGCTCGTGGCGATGACGAATCTTGACTGCCACGCGCAGAGGCTGGCGCAGGTCTTCGACGGCAATCAGGTTTACCCGGCGGGTGCGCAGGGTGCGCGAATAAAGATGCTCTTCCCCGCCCACGATAATCTGCTTATTCGCACCGCTGATCTGAATCACGTAAAGCGGTGAGCCCGTTGCCACGCCAAGTCCCTTGCGCTGGCCGACGGTGAAATTGTGAACGCCGCCGTGCTCGCCGATGACCTCGCCGTTCGTAGTTACTAACTCGCCTGCGGTATCAGGCAGTGCTTCGCCTCGCTCGGCGAGGTAATTGTCGATAAAACGCTTGTAGTCGCCGCCGGGGACAAAGCAAATCTCCTGAGAATCGGGCTTCTCGGCCAGCGCCAGGCCGTGGTGACGGGCGAGTTCGCGGACTTCGGGCTTGGTCATGTCTCCGAGGGGGAAGATCGTGCGGCTTAGCTGCTCTTGCGTCAGCCCGAAGAGAAAATACGTCTGGTCCTTACTCGAATCAGCGGGGCGCTTGAGCAGCCACCGGCCTCGGGCATCGTCAAAGGCTACGCGAGCGTAGTGACCGGTGGCCACGTGCGTAGCGCCAATCTGCTGGGCCACAATCAGTAGCTGATCAAACTTCAGGTGATTATTGCAGAGGCTGCAGGGGATGGGAGTACGCCCGGAAAGATATTCTTCGACGAAGGGACGAATCACGTCACGCTCGAAGCGCTCTTCGTGATTGACCACGTAGTAGGGGATACCGATCTGCTGAGCCACGCGGCGGGCGTCGTAGACGTCGTCGAGCGAGCAGCAGCGTCCCTCAACCGACTCGGGCATGCCCTCGCGACCGGCCAGGCGGCGCTGATTCCAGAGTTGCATGGTCAGGCCGATGACGTTGTGTCCGTCGACGCGCAGCATGGCCGCAACGGTGGAAGAATCCACACCGCCCGACATGGCTACGGCTATCGTCTCGGGAGTCATGTTTAGCTTCTAACTTCTAGCTCTTCGCTCTTCGCTCTTCGCTCTTCGCTCGTTCAACCGTTTCGTGGTTTATGGATGATGACGGAGATAGATCAGCACCACATGAGTGATAAATCCGGCGGCGAACCAGAGTCCGGCTTCCACCAGCCTTTTAAATCGCGGCGTCATCTTCCGAAAATCCCACGGGGCCCTGTGCTGCAGGCATCGTTGTCCTCTCCATAAGGTCGAGCCAGAAGCGAAAGCCTAAGAGCTAAGAGTCGGTTTCCGATACACCGGCGACAGTTCCCGCAGGCGGGCTACAACTTCGGGCACGAGCGCGAGAGCCAAATCGATATCTTCCGCGACCGTCTGCTTGCCCAGGCTGAAACGGATACTGGCCCGAGCCTGATCCCGGCGCAGGCCCATGGCCACGAGTACATGCGAGGGCTCAATCGCACCCGAAGAACAGGCCGCGCCTGTCGACACCGCTAAGCCCATCAGGTCCAACGCAATCACCATGGCTTCGCCGTCGATGTAGTCAAACCGGATGTTCGTGGTGTTCGGCACGCGCGTCGCATCGTCGCCATTCACCACGACTTCCTCGACCTGGGCGAGGATTCCCTGCTGCAGGCAGTCCCGCATCGCGGCGATCTTCTTATCTTCGCCGCAGTCCAGCGCTTTCTTCGCCAGTTGGGCGGCCTTGCCCAAACCCACAATGCCTGGAACATTTTCCGTGCCGGCCCGGCGCGAACGCTCGTGCCTTCCACCATAAAACAGCGGCCGCAGTTCAATTCCCTTTCTTAAATACAATGCACCCACGCCCTGCGGCGCGTGCATCTTATGGCCCGAAATCGAGAGGGTATGACAACCGATTCGCCTCACATCGATCGCAACCTTGCCCGCCGCCTGCACCGCGTCCGTGTGAAAATAAACGCCCGCTGTGGCGGCGATGCGACCGATCTCTTCGACCGACTGCAAAACTCCGGTCTCATTGTTCGCCATCATGACGGAGATCAGCTTGGTGTTCGAGCGCAAGGCGCGGTGAACGTCGGCCGGATCGACCAGGCTGCGGCCGTCCACGGGCAGGACCGTCACCTCCACGCCAACTTCTTCCAGATGCTTCGAGGCCAGCAACACGGCGTGGTGTTCAACGCTCGAGGTGATGACGTGGTCGCCCGCGCCAACCAAACCCGCAATCGCTAGATTATCCGCCTCCGTGCCGCCACTGGTAAAAATAATCTCCGCGGCGCGGCAGCCGAGCAAGGCAGCCACGGATTCGCGGGCGTCCTCGACCGCGGCCCGCGCCTGCTGGCCGTGATGGTGGATGGACGAGGCGTTGCCGAACTGCTCGCCGAAGTAGGGCCGCATCGCCTCGAAGACCTCGGGCAGAACGGGGGTAGTGGCGTTGTTGTCGAGATAAATCCGATGCATTCAGAATCCAGCTTCTATTCTACCTTGCGAGCGCCTAGAGGCCTAGAGACCTAGCTTGACGTCTTGCGTTGAGCATTTCGGATGATGGAGAGAGAGATATTGGGAGCAACGTCTCTACAAAATGTCAGGCAGACTACGCCCTCACCCGAAAGCTAAGGCGGCTCGCGCCACCTGATTCTATCGCTCGTCGATTGCGATGTAGGGATCCGGATAGTCCGGCCCCTCGTACTCCGCGCGTGGGCGGATCAGACGATTGTCATCGAGTTGCTCGATGACATGGGCGGCCCAGCCACTTACACGGGAGACCGCGAATACAGGAGTGAATAGATCGACGTCAATGCCCAAGACGTGATACGTGGAAGCCGAGTAGAAATCAACATTTGCGTTCAGTTTCTTGTCGCCCTTCACGAACTCTTCAATCTTGTGCGACATATCGAACCATTTGGGCTGGCCCACGGCCTTGCCGAGGTCGCGGGACATGGCGCGGAGGTGAGTGGCGCGCGGATCTTCGGTGTGATAGACGCGATGGCCAAAGCCGGGAATCTTTTTCTTCTGCGCCAACATGGCCTTGACATACTCGATGGGATCGGCGCCGGATGCGTCAATCGTCTCCAGGATATGAAATGCGGCTTCGTTGGCACCGCCGTGCAGCGGCCCTTTCAGCGCGCCGATCGCCGATGTGATGGCGGAGTGCATGTCCGACAGGGTTGCCGCCGTAACCCGCGCCGCAAAGGTTGAGGCGTTGAGTTCGTGGTCGGCGTGAAGGATCAGCGCGATGTCGAGAGCGCGCTCTGCGGTCGGCGACGGATGCTTGCCGTTCAGCAACAGCAGAAAATTCGCGGCATGGGAAAGCGAACGGTCGGGCTCGACCAGGGGAAGCCCTTTGCGAAGCCGATCGTAAGCGGCCACGATCATGGCGATTTGCGAAGTGATGCGGATCGCCTTGTCGATATTGACCTTTCGGTCATTATTCTTTTCCTCCGGATCGTAGAACGACAATGCCGATACCGCGGTGCGCAGCACATCCATGGGCAAGGCGTGGCGCGGAGCGTTGCCCAGCAAAGTGAGGATGGCTGTATCCAACTTGCGCTCTTCGGCCAGACGATCGCGCAGTTCGCGCAGTTCCGCTCGCGTGGGCAGTTTTCCGAACCACAACAGGTAGCATGTTTCTTCGAAGTTCGAATGGTCCGCCAGTTCGTGAATATCGATGCCGCGATACGCTAGGACTCCGCGGTCACCGTCGATGTAGCAAATCTTGGAGGTTGTGGCAACGACGCCCTCGAGTCCTTTGGGAGGATGGTTTGTGGTCACGCTGGACATGGGATTCTCGCTTCGATCGCCGGACTTTGTGTTGCTGGACCGCGCGAGTCGGACGCGGGAGGGGCAACCTTTTTTTATACCTGAAACGCAGCCAACTTTCCAACGCCGGCGAACTGGTAGCGGCTCAATTCGGACGCTAACGGCGACCTCGAGGCTGGGAAACCAGACAAACGGCCCGTTCCCGGTACCTTATCTCGACCGAGGTCAGGCTGGCCACATCGCCAACGCGGTCTTGCTCAGGATCTGCTGCTGTATGGCTTGGCTGAGCGGAAGCGCCCGGAACTCCTCAAGATTCCGCTTAATGTCAGGCACGCCCGGCCCCGGCCAGTCCGTGCCGAATAGGGTTTTGTTCGCGATTTCTTCCAGGCGGGGAAAATAGTTCAGCAGCGTCTTGGGCGGGATGCCGCTGATGTCGAGGTAAACATTGGGATGCCGGCGCACCAGAAAGAATGCGGTCTGCATCCACAGCGGGCGTCCGCCGTGGGCCAGCAGGATCTTCAGCTTGGGGAAGTCGACGGCAACGTCATCTAGGTAAATCGGATCACCATATTTATTGCGCGCGCCGGGAAAAATCGAGGTCCCGGTGTGGAACATGATGGGCACACCATTCGCTTCAGCCGCACGATAAATGATCTCAAGCTCCTTTACGCCGCTCAGGTAATCGTTGGGAAACAGCAACTGGTGCGGCGGATGAATCTTGATCATCTGCAGTCCCAGTCGCAGGATGTGCTCCACATCGGCCAGCACGTTGGTGGTGTGCCGCGGATGCAGGCTGCCACACGAGAGCAAGCGTTTCGGATTCTCCTTCACGTAGTCGGCGACGAACTGATTCACTCCATCGGTGAACCCGATCACTTCCGGAGCCACGTAGTTGATGAGCATGGCGCGATCCATGCCGCTGGCGTCGAGAAACTTGAGGAAAGCTTTGGGCGAGCGGCAGAACTCGACAATCTGATCGAAGTTGGGCCGCTTTTTCTTCATCAGCTCCAGGGCAGGGGGCTTGAGCATTTCCATGGGCTGGATGTGGATGTGGCAGTCGGTGATCATCGGTGGGGAGCGTTTCGTGGTTAGTGACTACTCGAACCGTCGCCAGAAGAATATCAGAGGAATCAGTTCTGCGCTGCGGCCAGTACCGCCCGCTTGGTGAAGAGGCGAATCATTTCGCGCCGGTATTCAGGAGTTAAAGCAGAAGTGGTCAGCGGCTTCGCGGACTTCGCCGCTAAATCTCCGACCGCCTCAGCCAATGCCTCGTCTACCGCTCTGCCCAGAAGCAACTCGCCAGTGCCCTCGACTAACAGGGGGGCGGGATTTACCGCGGTGATGCCGATCCGTGCATCGACGACACGACCGTTCGATCGCTTCATCACCACCGCGACCCCAGCCAATGGGTAATCGATCGATCCGCGAACTCGAAGCTTGCGATAGACACCGTGGTAGCCTGCCGCCGATGCCGGCAGAAAGACACGTGTGACCAGTTCATTGGGCTGCAGATTACGATAATTGTCACCCAGTCCGGTGTAGAAATCCCGCAACAGAACACGTCTGGTTCCTCTAGCGTTGGCGATTTCGATTTCCGCATTCAGACAGAGCAAGGCCGGCGGCGTATCCCCAGAAAATACGGCCCAGCACTTTGTTCCTCCCGGAGCCACATGGCAAAGATCGCCATCTTTCTTGATACAGAACCCGCAACCTTTGCGCCAGGTCAGCGATTGGTTGTACCAGAGGCAGCGCGTGTCGAGACAGATGTTGCCGCCGATGGTCCCCATGTTGCGCAGCACGGGCGAGGCCACGTTGGCAGCAGCGTCAGCGAGCACGGGATAATGCAGCCGCAAGAAATCGGAACGCTCCACCGCTCGCAGCGTAGTCAACGCGCCGATTTCGACGCCGCCGTCGCCCTGCGGTCTGACGCCGCGCAGCATGGCCATTCCGCTCAGATCGAGAACGTAGTCCGGCTCGAAAAGTTTCTGCCGCATGGAGGGAACAAGATCGGTGCCCCCAGCGAGAACGCGAATGGAGATAGAAGGAATATGGGGGCGCCCTCGCCCGTCGGGTCCGCGCGGGGTTTCGGCCGGCGGGTTCGACGCGCAATACCGGCCCAAGAACTCAACCGCCTCTCCTAGCGATCGCGGACGCAGGAGTTTGAATTGCGGCAGACTCAATCCGCGCCTCCTGCTCCAGGCGGTGCCTGGCGCCGCGCAGGATCGAGCGCGTGCCGTTCCGGCCCTTTCCCGTTGAAACAGAGTGAACCGCCGTGCTCGCGGCAGCGTGCCGGCGAAGTTGGGTCAACACCACCAGTCAGGTTGAGAGTCTTGGCATTCTTCTTGGCACGCAACGCCGCCAGAACTCTGTCCGGCGTAAACGGCGACTCATGCAAGCGCACGCCAACTGCGTCATAAATTGCGTTCGCGATCGCCGGAATCGTTGCCGCCAGCGATCCCTCGCTGCACTCTTTCGCGCCAAAGGGACCTTCCGGATCGATGCTTTCCACAATGATGGCCTCGACCTCGGGCGACTCCACCGACGATGGGCTACGATATTCGAGCAAGCCCGGATTCATCAGCATGCCGTCTTTCCAGACCATTTCTTCCGTGAGCGCCTGCCCCATACCCATCCAGACCGAACCGATGATCTGACCTTCCACGGAAACCGGATTCAGAGCGCGTCCGCAGTCGTGCGCGGCCCAGACTTTATGCACGACCACTTCGCCGCTTTCCTCGTCAACGCTGACCTCGGCGACCTGCGCGGAGTACGAGTATGCCGGCGACGGTCCCACGCCGGCGCCTTTGTGTTTGCCGCCGCGAGCTTCCGGCGGCGGAGCGTAAGAACCGGTGCCCGTGAGCGCTCCGTGGAAGTCGATCGCCGCGACGACTGCCTCCTCGAATGTCATCCTATCCTTCGGGCCTTCCTCCTTGCGCTTCTGCTGCAACGAGCCCCGCAGGATTTGGCCCTCCACGCGCCCGCTGACCGAGGCTTGTTCTGCACCCTGAGACGATAACCGTGCCGCTGGAGACAGCTGCTCCTGTGGGGACGGGCGCCCTCGCCCGTCCGGGCCGCGCGGGTTTTGCGCGGACTCGTTGTGCTGGAATACGGCTTGCGCGGGCAAGCCGCCCGCCGCCCCCCCATCGACTTTCTTAACAATTGCATCGTGCCGGAAGATAAGGTCGTCTGGCAGGCAGTTCATCTTCTGCGCTGCGGCGGTGGCGATCAGCTTCTTCACGTCGGCAGCCGCCCGCAACGTCGCGTTCCCCGCCATAAAGGTCACCCGGCTTGAGTAAGAACCGATGTCAATGGGTGTCAGGTCGGTGTCAGCGGCGATCACCCGAACCCGAGGCAGCGAACATCCCAGCACCTCCGCGGCGATCTGCGCAGTCATGGTGTCCGATCCCTGTCCAATTTCCGAAGCCCCGGTATAAACCACGACGCCGCCATCGCGGTCGATTTTGATGTTCACCGTCGAATGCGGCATGTCGGAACGAATAATCGAATTCGCCGCGCCGCTCACGTAGTGGCTGCAGGCGATGCCCAGCCCGCGCCCCTTGGGCAGTTTGCCTTTGCGCTGTTTCCAGCCGGAGCGCGCTACCGTCTTCTCGATACACTCGGGCAGTCCGTAACTTTGCACGCGCAGGCCATTCACCGTGATGCAGGGCGCCTGCAGCAGATTGCGCTGCCGAATCTCGGCGGAATCCAACCCGATTTTCGCCGCCAGTTCGTCAAGTTGGGATTCAAAAGCGAAGCGCACGTTCACCGTGCCGTGGCCACGCATAGCGCCACAGGCGGGCTTGTTGGTCAGAACGCGGTATCCGTCATATTGAATGTTGGGGATGTCGTAGAGCGCGCCCAGCAGCGCGCCCGAATAGAGAATGGTCACGACGCCGTAAGAACAATAGGCGCCGCCGTCCTGCACAACCCGCGCTTTCACAGCTGTGATGCGGCCGTCGCTCTTCACGCCGGTTTTCAGGTCGATGATGGTGCGCGGTCTCCCGCGATGCGCCCAGAATACTTCCTCGCGGGTGTAGGTGATTTTCACCGGAGCCTGGGCTTTTCGTGCCGCCACTGCAGCTATGATTTCGAGCGGAATCACTTCGCTTTTGCCGCCGAATCCACCACCCACCAGCGGCTTGATCACTCGGATCTGCGACATCGGCATTTCGAGGACCAGGGAGAGCTTGTGTTGCAAGTAGTAAGGAACCTGGGTCGAAGACCACACCGTCAAACGTCCGCGCTTGCCGGTATGCGGGTCGAGTTCGAACGAGGCGAGCGTGGAATGCGGCTCCATGGCCGCGTGCGTCACTTCATTCGCGATAAAGCGAGCCTCGGCAACCTGGTCGGCTTCGGCAAAACCCTTGGCGGGATCGCCGAAGACGTGGTGATAGTCTTTTTCCACATTGCCCGGCTTGGAATCGTGGATGAGATCGGTCTGAGCCTTCATCGACTCTTCCGGATCGAAGTATGCAGGCAGCAACTCGTATTCAACGTCGATCAGCTCCAGCGCTTTCTCGGCAATGGCTTCGGAAACGGCTACCACGCAAGCAACGTTGTCGCCTACGTATCGGACCTTGTCGAGAGCGAGCGCGTACTCGTCGTGTCCTACCGGGAGGATGCCGTACGGGTTAGGGGCATCCGATCCCACCACGACGGCCACCACTCCCTCGCACTTCTCCGCTTTGCCAGTGTCGATGCGCTTGATGCGCGCATGTGGATACTGCGAATGCAGAATCTTCCCGACCAGCATGCCGGGAACGCTGAGGTCGTCGGTATACTTGCCCCCGCCCGTGGTCTTCTGCGCCGCGTCGACCATGGCCGTCGGCTTGCCGATGATGGAAAACTCGTGGTTCATTCTTCTCATTCCGAGCGCAGCCAGAAATCTGCGCGTCGCTGGCGTCACAATTTCATTCAGAAATAGTCGAACCCTTCCGCTCGCTCTCAATCGCCGACCGGATGGCCTCATACATCTGGCTGTAGCCGGTACAGCGGCACAGGTTGCTGCTGAGGGCGGCGCGCACATCGGTGTCAGACGGATCCGAATTCTCCGCCAGCAACGACTTCACGGTCATCATGAAGCCCGGCGTGCAGTAACCGCATTGCGCTCCGCCCCAGTCCCCGTAGGCCTTCTGGATCGCGGCCAGAGCGCCGTGCTCGCTTATGCCCTCAACGGTTGTAATCTCCTGCCCCTCACAACTGGCTGCCAGCAACGTGCACGACATCATGGCAACACCATCCACCAGCACCGTGCAGGACCCACAGGACGAATCATCGCAGCCGCGCTTAGAGCCGGTGAGTTGCAATTGCTGCCGCAACAGGTCGAGCAGAAGCGCGTTGGACTCGATGGCAAGCTGATAAGAACGGCCGTTGACGCGGAGTTCTAGCAGTTCTTTTTTCATGAATAGCTCTTAGCTTTTGTGCTTTTGTGCTTTTGTCGTCGCTCTCCGAGGGGCGAAAGGCCAACCGCCAAAAGCCAACCGCGTCTTTAATACGTCGGCACTTTTTCATCCACACGCCGCGACCAGGCATCGATGCCACCTCGCATGGACTGAGCCTTTTCGAATCCCTGCTGGCGCAGCCACACGGTCACATTCATCGAGCGAACGCCGTGATGGCAAACCACTACAACCGAGTCGTCTGGATCGAGTTCCTGGTGTGCCCGCGTCGGCACATCGCCCATGGGCATCAACTTCGCGCCCTCGATCCGCGCCGTCTCAAATTCCCAGGGCTCGCGCACATCGAGCAGAGTGAACGAGTCTCCCGCATCGAATTTGCCCTTCACTTCTTCGGGAGCGATTTCGTAATCCATCACCATCAGTACGTAGGAGCCTACTTCCCTGTCCAGTTCGGCTCGCGCTTCTCCATAAATGCGCAAATACCCTCGCGCGCATCTTCCGTCTTCATCAGCTCCTCGAAATAAATTCGCTCGGCCCGGGCCAGCCCTTTATCGAAGTGCATCGAGTCCCAGGCGTAGCAAGCCTTCTTGGCCAAGGCCAGCGCCACGGGGCTAAGCTTGCGCAAATCTCCAACCGACTCGTCCACGGCGGCAGCCAATTCACCTTCCGCTACAGCACGGTTGGCCAAACCAATCGCAGTCGCCTCTTTGCCGCCGATCGTCCGCCCGGTCAGAATCAACTCAGCAGCGTGCTTTTGCCCCACGAGGGCAGCCAAGGCGGAACAGGCCGCGGGCGGATAGCAGCCCAGCTTGATCTCTGGAAATCCCCATTGCGACGATTCGGTGGCATAGACAATGTCGCACACCATGGCTAACTCCGCACCCCCACCCAGGCAGTGACCATGCACTGCGGCCAGCGTGACTTTTGGAGTCGCGACCAGCCCTCGAATCACGGCGTGGAACTTGGTCAACATCTCCTCAACCTGGCCGGGAATGTGCGCGGCCACGTCCACGCCCGCGGAAAATGCTTTCCCCTCGCCGCTAAACACGATTATGAAAACGTCTGACCGCGACTCGATCTCCGCCAAGGACTGCGATAATTCCTCCATCATCGCTATATCGATGACGTTCAGCGGCGGATTGCGCAGCACAACTCGCGCCACCGGAGGAACGAAGTCAACGGCGAGACGGGAGCGCGCACTCTCGGTGGTCGGCATATCCAGTTTTTCTGCTTTCCCGCCCGACAGCTGAGCCATGCCCGACTTTCCGCGGTACGGCAGGGCTCAATCCGTGCCCTACTGAACATCCCATCGAACGGTCCTACGGTTCTATAAATTGATCGCCGACTTCCGCACTTCTCCAATGGTCGAGAGCGGATCGCGCGCCCCCGTTTTTTCCGCGATCCATTTCTTTTCATTGTTGATGATGTCGAGCAAAAGCTTTTTGTCTTCGGCCGACGGCATATAGTCTTTCACGTGCTCTTCGTAGGCGCGGTGGTCAAGCGGTTCACCGGTTTGAGCGTGGCACTTTTGTCCAGCCCATTTTCCGATGGCGCGATTGAACTTGACGTGCGGCGCATACAGTTTCGGCTCACCCGCCTTGAGCGAGTTGTTGAAGCGCTCAATCAAGCCTGCGACTTCGTCGTGATAGAGGTTGCGGTTGTAATCGTTGAGGTCGTCAAGGTCGGGAGCCTTGTCGTTTTTAGGTTCGTCGTAACGACCCTTCACGCCCCACACATAGGCCCAGTGCGCCGAGGAAGAATGATCGGTTCCAAACAGGTCGTACGAACTGGAAATCCATTTGTTGAGATATTTCTGAATCAGCCACGCCGGAATCACTCCCGCTTCCACAATGCGCCGTAATCCGTCGTTGCCCGTGCCCATGTGAAAGGCTTCCTCACGCAGCATGTACGACATCGACCGCCCGAGCGGAGCGAACGCGGAATACTTGAGCATCTGCAATTGAAACTTTCCGTCGCGATCGACGAAGTCGGTGTAGGTGAAAAAGTCCATCCAGTTGTCGACGTCGACATTAAAGGCGCCCAGCAGACGCTTGTTCTCAAAGGCGCGCCGCTCCAGCATTTTCTGCGCCTCGACTTTGCCGGAGTAGCCGAAGTGGTCGACCAGCAGAGCGCACATCTGCCAGCCGTGGCGCATTTCTTCGATCATGACGCGGGTGATCGCGCGCCGATCCCACTCGGTGGGCGCGTTTTCCAGCAGGTTACGCTGCTGTTCGACGCTGGCAAACTCGGTGTCGCCCTGGTAGACGATCATGTTCATGAGGGCGTCGCGCATCTGTTGCGTAGGAATCTGGCGCAGGTTTTCCCACTTGCGGCGGCCTTTGTAGGAACCGAACTCGATCTCTTCAGTGTCGATGGCGCCATACAGCGTGTCGAAGTGGAACGCATCGATATCTGCGCTGTTAACACCGATATCTTTGCGCCAGTCGTTGAATAGGCCGATCCAGTCACTAAAGGTTCCGACTTTTGCTACTTTTCCGGGCATTTCAAACCTTTCGAACTACAGTGGACACCCACTCGTCGAGGGCAAGCAGAATCTCTTTCCGCCTTCGGCTCATGCTGTCCCCGGAGTCCACCAAGCCAAGTCAACCAAACTTTTGCTTATTACCTCGCTTTGAAAATCGCCGGACGCTTTTCTACATATGCCGCCAGGCCTTCCTTGGCATCTTCGCTCTGGAACAGCAACTGCTGGTTCTCGCGTTCGACGGCCAGCCCGGACTCCATGGGAATCTCCCAGCCCGTCTGCACCGCGCGCTTGATGCGTCCCACGGCTTTCGATGCCTTGTTGGGCGGACAGAATTGCTTGGCATACTCCATGATGTTTTCCATGAAACCGTCGCGCTCGAAAATGTCGTTCACGATACCGAGTTCCTGGGCCTCTTCGAAGGAGAATGTGTTACCAGTCACCATCAGCTCAATTGCCTTGCTCTTCCCTACCATGCGCGACAAGCGCTGCGTGCCACCCGTACCCGGCAGCACCCCGAGATTCACCTCCGGCAGGCCAATCTTTCCGGCCTCCTTGCGCGCGATCCGCAGGTCGGCCGCCATGGCGATCTCCAGTCCGCCGCCTACACAATGGCCATTAATCGCAGCGATCACCAGCTTGGGCGTGTGCTCCAGGCGCAGAAGCATCTCGTTGGCGTGCAGGCAAAAATAATATTTGAAAGTTGGATCGACGCTGGTCAGCATCTTGATGTTGGCGCCCGCGGAGAAAAACTTTTCCCCCGCGCCGGTCATGACCATGACATAGACGTCGTTATCCATGCGCGCTTTGAGGATCGCTTCGTCCATTTGCCGGTTCATTTCGTAGGTGTAGGTGTTCGCCGGGGGATCGCACATCTCGATGACGGCTACGCCGCCGTCGGTGCGGTAGTTGACAAGTTGTTTGGCGGTTTCGCCAGTTGCCGGTTGCACGGTAGTCGCCATAGGGATGCTCCTTGATCCTTGAATGCCCAAATTCGAACTATTAGCCTGCTCTCCTTACCGCTCCTGGCGGGCTTTTGCGCCGGCGGTTACGCCCCGCAAGAACACATCGCCCATCTCGCGCGCAATCGATGCCGCGTCCGCGTCCACGCGCGGGTTGTGCCAGGTGTAAATCCAATTCATCATGCCAAACAGACTCAGCACGGCGATGCGCGTGGAAAACTGCAAGTCGCGCTCCCGTTTCAAGTCATCGAGCAGGCCTACGCAAATCCGGTAGTACTCACGCTTGATGGCCGCAACTTCCGCAGCAAAGCCATTTTTCAATACTTCAGCCTCATGCGAAAGCACCTTCATAGCCGCCTGATTGGCAAGAAAATATTCCAGATGATTGACGATGAAGATCCGGATGCGCTGTTCGGGATCGATCACGCTTTGCAGCCGCGCTTTCAGCCCCTGCACAATCGTGGTGAAGGTATGCTTCTGGATCAGATATAGCAGACGCTCTTTAGACTCGAAGTAGTAATAAAGCCCCGCCAGCGACATGCCGCTTTCGCGCGAGAGATCGCGCATCGACGCCCCTTCATAGCCTTTCTTGCAAAAAACGTCGGTGGCATGAGCGAGGATCTCAGCAAGGCGCCGGTCATAGCGGGTGGCTGGAACGGTCGCCGTCCGGTGCCGGCGCGCGGTAATTCGGGTTGCGGTGGCGGGACTGCCCATAATCCTGAACAGACGCCCAAATTCGAACGATCGTTCGAACTAAGTATACCCCTGGAGGATTCGGATCGCAAGCGCTGCGCTGGACCATTAATCACGAGCCAGAAGAAAGTTGAAAAATGGGGCGGTGGCGTAAAGCGCATCGGCCAGAACCAGATCGAAGGCCCGGGGATAAGAGCCGATCACGCGCACCAGTAAACGCAGAGCGGTTGTGACTTCATCTTCCCCGGTGCGTTGCGGTTCATGGTCCAACAACAGCCGTATGGGTTCGCAGCCGGGCCGCGCACTGGGCAGCAGCATGAGTGTGACTTGCCGGTGGTAGAACTGGGTGCGATCCGCATTTTCGGTGTGGATAGTTCGCTCGAGGCAGCCCGCACAATGCTGGAGGTAGCTGGGGTGGCTCTCGTGGCCATCGAGGACAGCGAGCCCGATTTCGCGATGGTCCGGCAATGCTTTGTTTCGCTTCAGCCGGTCATAGATATGATGAATTCCCCGCCGCAAGCCCCTCGGCATCCAGTAAGGTGTTCACATGACCGATGGTGTCGGCACTGCATACGCACTGCCCGAGCCAGTGACGGAAAAAGCCAGAGCGAGCGGTAAGTTCCAGAGCATTGAGACTACCCATTTGTGCCCGGAACAGAACCGTGACGGACTTAACGATGACGGCGGTCGGAATACGCGGTTGCAGGCGCCGGTCGACGACGTCGGCGACGACCGCCTCGGAACCGGAAGATCTTCTCGGAATAAGCGATGAGGCGGCGAAGATTGGTCAGCCTTTCCTTGCCAGGAAGCGCTTCCACTCCAGTTCGGAAACTTCGTCAAGCAGGCGCTGAATCTCCTGGTATCGGCCGACCGCCTCACGAACAGAATCCTGCAAGGCCTTGGGAACACAGACCTGGCGCACCTTGCCGGTATGGCTTTGCACCAGATACAACGACCGGTGCCCTTCGCCGTCGGCGCAATGGCAAGTGGGTTTACCGCACTTGCCATTGCGTTCCGAGAGCGAAGCGTGCAAAAACCATTCGCCGGAAGTGAGTTGGGCTATGCGTGAGCGGAGATTGCGCTCGGCAGCGGAGAGTTCGGCGCGGTTGAGGGTGCCCTTCATCTCTTGTAGAAATAATATATAAGACAAGGCCAAAAAAACAAGAGCGAAGATGCAATGCGAATATGCTCCCGCGTCCTCCCGCACGCAACAGCGGCTAAAACACAATGAAATCAGATGCTCCGGCGCTTTAAGAAAATCGGTTACGGAATCCCATTAACCATGAAATCTTGCACAATAAGCGGTATAAAGCACCAAACCCGCCAATAGCTCTCACAGGTCACGGGTTAGCAGCTTCAAGGTTCAACGGCTGCGCCCATATAGAGAATTTGATTGGTCCGCGTGTCGACAATCCAGAAAAAGAACGGACGATTCACGATCATATGGAACGGCGGCGGTGGTGGCGGGCAATTCCCACAAACGCCGCCGATCACTCCTCCGATAACTCCGTAGGACAGAATCTCGGCCCCGGTTTCATCGACCTTCATTGAAGCTGCCTCTTGTACGCGAATCAGCTTGGCCCCCTCGGGGCCGACCAAGGGAATGAAGGTGCCGAGATCGGAGAATGGTAAGGTCATGCCCATTTTCTCCAGCACAGGCATTGAGTCTCTCTGCTGGTTGATTTCAAATCGGGGCAATTCAAGGAAGCCCTCTTGTTTATGGAACTGGCCGACCCAGGTCTGCCAGGTATCGGGCGTGAGACCGTCCACAAGAGCCTGCAGGGTTGAATCCTCGTCTGGCAAGACCACGACCATGGCGGCATCGTAGAAGTTCAGCTTCACGGCCTGGAAGTTCGTCCCTTTGAAGTACTGAAATTCGGGGTCATGCTTGGGCATCATTCGTACCTGCTTCTTCGCGCCCGAAAGCAGGGTAAAGTCGCCAGAATGCGTTTCTGACGGGGAGAACGGCTGTACCCACCTGGACTTGAAATCAACCACACTGGCCAGCACAAAGTCGTCCTTACCAATATCCTGAATGATGTTGTTGAGCTTGCCGTGGGTTTTGAGCGACGCCCACTGATTGATCAGAGTTGGGGTAGGGTGGCGCGAAATCATGGTGTATCCGTAGGAACTTGTGTTCAGCGACAGGAACGATTGGGCAAAAGCTCCCTTCTTAGTCCAGAGTGCGCCTGCGATCGTGTAAGGCTGGAATGTCCGCCCATCCGCGCCCAGGACGGGAGTGAACATGGCAGGCCGGTCCGAATGCTTCTTCACGGAATGCGCCTTGCGGATCGCGCGCAGAGCCGCATTGCCCTGGTTGATCTGGTCGAGAGGGATTTCCTTGAGATCGAATGTATCGGCGATCTGCTCTCGTCCCGGTCCAGTGCTGCCATTCAGCAGAAGCGCAACGGCATACGAGAGCGAGGCCGGGGCTGTCAGCACGTTCTGCTGAGGAGAGTCCTCATAAGCCACTTTGAAGAACCGGACCGCAAAGTGATTGTTTGCCGCGACTACGGGACCGTAGAGCTCCTGAGGCTGGATATGCTCTTTTACCTTCGTTGGTATCTTTGTCGCAGCGACCGCGCCGGAGCTCTGAGCCGGGCACGGCGCGAGGGAAAGCAGGATCAGGAACGCAGCTAAGTAATTGGGGATACGATTCACTACTTGCCTTCTTGAGTCGGGGGAAGGGACGCGCGAATCTCTCTCCCGGCATTCGGGCTCAAAACATTCGAGCCCAAGGTCTGCCAGATCAAGACCTGCCAGCACAAGATGTGCGCGGACTGTGGCGCTCGGCATCTCGAGGCGGAGCCCGGGCGCATGCCACGACTCCATCCCGCGCGTCCGGGGCAGGGCTGCAGACATTTTTGTCTTTTTTGACTTTGCGGTAGAGAGCGGCGAACTCCACGAAGCGCAGTTTGCTGACGGTCCCAGCGCGCCGTGCGAATCGTTTCGCCCCGCCCGAGTTAATGGGTCACTGCGGCGAACAGGTCGGAATGCATCAGCGACTGAAACTGCTGATCGTTGGCTTTGAAATGCACCGCCACGTTCGCACCGTCGGAGTCGACTGAGGTGTTTTCCACGGCGATCTTTTCTGCGGGCGTGGCGCTCATCTTCTTGTAGAGCATGTAACCCTTGAGCAGCGAAGAAACGGTCGCGGCGGTCGTAGAGTCGGACGTGACCACGGTCATATCGAAGTTGACGCCGCTGTTGAAACTCAATGTGTAGCGTGAGCCCAACAAGCGCTTCTTGATTGTGTCGTAATCGGCGATCTTGGAAGCGTCCCCGATGGCGGAGCGCATGGCGTTCTGCGTGCCTTCCTGGTCAAGAATGCTCCAGACGGGGGCGGAGTCCACGCTCGACATCATGTCCGCCATGTTGCCGTTGGTATCCAGACCGAGAACCTGGCCACTGCTGGTATCGATAGCCACACGGATTGAAGTCGAGTCGCCAAACAGCAGTGTGCTGTCATCGAGGAAGGTCATGACGAAGCCGCCATCCATGGGATATATGTCCGACGTGCCGTACTTCTTGGGCACGAACTTCTGCAGCTTCATCTTCTTGAGCACGGCCTTAGAGTTGAACGGCCCTGCCGCCACGCCGACCGTCTTGACGCCTTGCTTGCCGGCGCGGAACGAAGCAAAGGTAAGCGTATCGACATCTTTGTCGGGATCAAGACCGATGGCCTTTAGAGCGGCCTCGAACTGCTTAATGTTGTCTGGCAGCAATTGCTGTTTGAGCGCCATCGCGGTAGGCGAGTCTTTGAGAGCGCGATAATCCACCGAAATTAGCTGCAGCAGATCGGCGGGAACGGAGGCGCGAGCGGACGAGTTCAGCGGCATGGCATAGGCCATGCTCACCAGAACTAGAGAAGCCAGGCAAAACTTAAGGAGTTTCATAAGCCTCGACGGAGAAACAGCCAACATGTAGGGTTGCGGTCCTTTACTTGGATGCACGATCGGCCCGTGCCGTATTCGATGGCTTTATTGTATTTTACTTGTAGCCTCAGGGATCGCACAAAAGTACACTGCCCAGTTACCGCCTGGGGTCCACCCGCGGCCGAGACCTAGCTTGCTCCGCCTTCGCCGACCCCGCCGCGAAGGCTGGTGAAAAAGACGGTGCCAACCACGTCCCTACCCGAGGACCGCACTGCGCTTGCGCACTTCCGCCGCAAACCCCTGATCTTTCAGCGAAGCCAGATTGATCTCTACATTGGCCAACGCACCGGTAATGGCCGCACGAGCCAACGCCAGAGCCGTCGTCAAATCCGATTTCATGTGCGGGTTGGTAATGGGCTCGAGCGACTTCACGATTTGTGCGACTTCGTGGGCTTTTTCAGCAACCCCCAGCGGAACGTCGGTGGCGCCTTTGAGGGCGTCTTCGATCATGACCTCGGACTTTTCATCCCTGGCGGTCTTAGCTTGCTGGTACGCCTTCATGACCGAGTTGTAGGATGCGGCATCGGCGTCGACGGCAGCCTTCAGTGCTTCGCGAAGCGGCGTGAGACGCACGATGGCCGCGCTGAGTTGCGACTCGTATGGCAGATAGGACTTTTTGCCGCGCGACATGGAGGCGACCATGGTGGCCAGGCCCGCGGCCATGGCTGCCGCCGCGGCGGCGGCGCTGCCACCTCCGGGCGTGGCCGTCGGGGCTGCGAGTTGTTCGATGAAAGGTTCGACTCCCGCGCGCAGGCCGCCGACGGCCATTTTCCCGCTCATGACCCCCGTCAGACGGTTTTCCAGAATCAGCGACGAATCGAAATTCTCCACCTGCAGGAACCACTCGGCGGCTTGCTCCAAAGCTTTCTTCGGGACCAGTCCAATGATCTCACTCGACACCGGCGCGACCCCGAAGCGGGCGGCCTCGCGTTTAACCATCTCAAACACGCGGTGCACCGGCGTCTGCTCGAAGTCGGTAAGGTTCATCGAGACTTGGGCTAGACCCCGCACCAGAAAACCAGCGCCTTTCACGAAGCGCATTCCGCCGCTTGAGAAGCGCACCGCTTTCGCGATCTTCTTCGCGATGTCAACATCGGGCGTGTTGAGGAACACGTTATACGCGATCAGGAATTTGCGCGCTCCGACCGCCGTCACCCCGGCGGTGGGATGTACGCAGGGCTCGCCAAAGTCGGGACAGCGCGCGGGGTGGGTGGCGATCTCGGCGCGAATGCCTTCAAACTGGCCGCGCCGAATGTTTTCCAAACCCTGGCGTTCGGGAATTCTGGCGGCGGATTCGTAGAGATACACGGGAATCCGGTAGCGCTTCCAGATCTCCTCCCCGACGTGACAGGCCATGGCCACGCAGTCTTCAATGGTGACGCCGTCGATGGGAATGAAGGGCACTACGTCGGTCGCTCCCATCCGCGGATGCGCGCCACTATGCAGGTTGAGGTCGATCAGCTCAGAAGCCTTGCCCACCCCGCGGACGGCGGCCTCCTGAATCGCTTCGCGCTCGCCGGCCAGAGTAATGACACAGCGATTGTGGTCGGAGTCCATCTCGCGGTCGAGCAGGTAGACGCCGGGCATGGTCATGGCCTCGACGATGGCGTCAATTTTCGATTTGTCGCGGCCTTCGGAAAAATTAGGAACGCATTCGACGAGCGTGGACATAAGGGAGAAGAATAGCTGGGGCACGCCAGGGCCGCAACTCGGACTGCTATCCATTTCAAAGGACAGCCGTGACTATGACAACCTCGTAATCCCGGGAAAGCTATCAAAGCCGGAATCGAAGGTCAGGATCCGTTCGATGCCATGTTGTTCCATCACGGCGAGATGCACGGCGTCTCGCGCGGAGAGGCGCTGATGACCAAAGACAATCGCCTTGGCGCGCTCGACAATGGCACGGTCGACCGCCAACACCTCGTCGACGACGCCGAGCAAGGAATCAAACGCCGGTTGAATCGCATCGCGGCGGTTGACCGCAACATAGCGATGTAGGATCTCTTGCAGCACCTCGGCGTCGGTGACCAGACGCTGGCGGTCGCTGAGCAACCGTTCCATCCATCGTTGCGCGTCGACCTTATGCGGGTGGGGCGCGCCCACCAGGTACATGGGAATATTGGAATCGACCAGGATCACGACTGCCGGTCCGTTAGGTACCCCTGCTCGATCTCGGCCAGCATAGTGTCGATGTCGCCCGTGGGGAACTCGTGCTTGGCAGCTGCTCGAATGACCTCAAGTTTCTTGCCCACGTCGCCGAGTGGTTCACGACGGCGGGCGAGCGCCAGCGCCTGACGCACCCATTCGGCAATCGACATCTGACGCGAGCGTGCTGCTCGCTGAATTTCCCGGTATTCCGCATCCTGCAGAATCACCTGTAGCCTTTTAGCCATGGGTTGAGTCTATGTGACTCATAGTGATGAGTCAATATGAAGGTTACACCTATGAAGGTTGCAACCTACCGATCCTGCCGGCCGAAGAACTTTCCCACTCCCAGCCGCAGTTGCACGGTATTGACTCCTGGATTCGGCGTTGCCAATCCAGCGTTCGAGATGTGCATGTAGCGCAGTTCAAGATTTACATTGTGGCTCGCGCCGAGGATGTGCACGCCGAGTGCAGCCTGGTCGGTGAAGTTCACTGGGTTGGTGCCGGTGGGGACGTTGTGGTCGGTGAAGAGCGTGCCCCCGCAAAGTTCCAGATAGGGTGAGAAGCGGCCGCGGCGCAGGAAATTCCACTTCAGGCCGAGCGGGTCGAACCCTGCGCCGTATGCGGTGTTTGCGGGTTGGAAGACAAAAAACACCGGCACCGCGTCAACCGCGTATTCGAGCCGGCCGCGAAGCAAGCCGGGAAGATGCGGCCCGGTGAGAATCCATCCGTAGCGCAGGCCCGCGTTGAAGACACCGGTGTCGCCTCGTCCCCCGCTGACGGAGTGGCCGCCGCCGGCCCATATCTGCACTTCGTGCCCGCCTTGCTCGGGACCGCTCTGGGCAGAGCACGGGGACGATGCGATCAGCAGCGCGACGATGAACAGAGACGAGCGCATGACGATTCCAGTCGAGGATGATAACGCCTCGAAGCGGAAGGTTCACAATACAGGAAGAGTTCGACACCGACAAAACAACGGCCGCCGGGCTGCGACGAAAAGCGGATTCCTCGCTTCGCTGGGAATGACATTACGGGGTGTGGGTCCTGCCGGTTTGGGTGGGTCGTGGTTTGGCCCAGGGTGCACGGACTGATCGCGGCGGATGCGCCATCAGTTGCATCAGGTCGCGGGCCACGCGCGAGGTGTTGTGGCGCGCGACTGCGGCCTCTTCCAAATAGTCGCCCAGAACGGGAATCACGCCGAGCGCTTCAATGGCATCAAGATCATGAACGATCTGGCAGGCGCCTTCGCTGGCGTACTTCGCTTGCAGTTCGGCGGAAGCAGGAGTTCGATTGAGCAGAGCGTAGTCGAAGATTTTTTCTTGTGCGTGGCTGTTCAGCGCGCGAATATGGTCGGCAGCGGTCAGCCCCAAGCTTTCGTTGGCCTGCGTCATCAGGTTGCAAATGTAAACTTTGGTGGCGGGCGATTCGACAATTGCCTGCGCAATGCCACGCACCAGCAAGTTCGGGATCAGACTGGTGAACAGAGATCCGGGACCGATGGTGATCATGTCGGCGTGGGCGATGGCCTCCAGAGTCTGCGGCATGGGTCCTACGTCGGGTGGGACAAGGAACAGTTCGCGGATGCGTCCCTTGCTGGCGGTGATGTTGGTTTCGCCGCGCACGCGTGTGCCGTCTTCCATGAGTGCTTCTAGTTCGATGCTTGACGTCGTCGCGGGATAAATATGGCCACGGGTTAGCAGAATCTCGGAAGAGAGTCGCACGGCTTCGGAAAAATCTGAAGTCAGGGAAGTGAGTGCCGCGAGAAATAAATTCCCGAAGCTGTGGCCTTCCAGTCCCGAGCCTTTTTCGAAGCGGTGACGGAAAAGCTTGGAAAGTAGAGCTTCATCTTCGCTGAGCGCAACGATGCAGTTGCGGATATCGCCCGGGGGAAGCATGTTGAGTTCTTTCCGCAGGCGTCCACTTGAGCCGCCGTCGTCGCTGACTGTGACGACGGCGCTAAGATCGCCGATGAACGGGGAATCCGACGGCGCTCGAACCTCCGACGGCCAGAGTACGAAACGCTTCAGCCCCTTGAGCAGAGTGGAAAGCCCGGTGCCGCCGCCGATAGCGACGAAGCGGAGACCGGGCTCGCGCGCGGTCTTCTTCGGTAGCCGGGGCTCGGCGGTTTTGGTTTCCATCGAAGTGTGCTGGGCTAGGTAGGCTCTTCTTCGCCGAGGTCACCGTCCGAGCCCAATTCGGAGCCGGGATCCGGATAGAGCAATTCCGTAAAGCGCGGATCCTCGGCCAGATTCTGGAAGTCGGAATCATTGCGCGCCTGGAACCGCAGGTGGGCGTTCAAGCGAAGGGCCTCGTCCAGATGTTTCAACGAGTCCTCGGCATGACCCGTTAGACAGTCGAGCGCGGCCAGACCGTAGACCACATAATCAGCCTTGGCATTTTGCTTGAGCAGCTTTTCCAGATGCTCGCGGGCGGTGACGTAGTCGCCAATATTCATCAACGACACGGCGAAGTCAAAGTGCTCTTCGGCGGTCTTGAACTGCGTGGCCGTGGATCGCTCCAGGTGCTGATTACAGATGCTAAGGTGAACGGTGGCGCGGTCGGTCAGTTCTTTGCTGGGACCGGCAGCCACCTTTTGAAAATGAGGCTTAGCTTTGTCGAATTTATGTTCCTGCATGGCGCGCAGTCCGGTTTCGTAGCTCTGCAGAGCCTGCGTGTAACGCGGATCCTCCGCCACAGTCTTTTTCGCCGTAGGTTTCTGAGCCATGTGCAAAACTCTTCCTGTGCTCTTGGTAATGGGTGTCTCCTTGAAATCCTGCATTCTAGCCGAGCAGTAAAGTATCCCTCAAACAGCGGGTTGAGGTCCAGTTGGCTACGAGTAAACCGGGAACGGATATCTCGATCGTCGATCCTCGGTACTCGGTATTCGGTAGCAGCTACTGGCAACCGCCACTCGTCAATTCATCGCCGAGGCCGACAGCAGATCGATCTGCTTCCACTCTCCCTTAATGATTCCAGCCCGGATTTGCGCCGCGGTTTTGCCCTTCTGATGCTGCTGGTAGGAATAGTAAAGCTCCTTCAGACAGGTGGCGCACTGCGCCCCGTGCGTATTCTCGAAGCAGCTGTGGAGGCTGTTGTGGCCCATGCGGTCGCAATAGCAATAGCAGGGCTGCTGGTGGAGCACGTTCGGAATTTTCGCCGCCAGTTCGTAGGCGTGAGTCTGGTATGCATTCTGCGCGTCGGCTCCCCACAGGTCGGGTCGGGTCAGCAGGGGAGGCAGCTTCGTCCCTTTCGGCGGAGGCCCGGCGTTATAGGCTGGGACGCCTCCTTCTTCCGGCAGCGAGGCCCATTCGGCCGACATGCTTAGAGTAGTCAACAGGAAGAGGAAGACCACCGTGAGACTGCGGTAGACGAACTTATCTTCGTAGAAAGAGCGTGTCATAAATTCCTCGCGTAGGTTCAATTGTAACCTGTGGCCAACCAGGATCGGAAGCGCGTCAAGCGGCCTGGGTACCTACTAAAATAGAAGCTTCATTTAACCCGCTGCTCGCAAGAAGCGTACTGTATACAATAGGAACGCATGGCAGGAACATTTTCAGATCCGGATCCCGCGCGCGAGGTAGAGATGCCGACGGCTGGTGCGACCGCCGGCGCCGCCCCGGTAGCGATCGTTCCCGCTCGCCTCGGGACCGGAATCGGAGTATGGGTCCGCGATCTAATCATTTCACTGGCGATCTCCGCCTTCATCATCATCTTCCTGTACCAGCCGGTGAAAGTGGAGGGAACCAGCATGATGCCCTCGCTCGAAGATCAGGAGCGGATCTTCGTCAATAAGTTTGTGTATCGGCTGGAACCGATTGAGCGCGGGGATATTGTTGTGTTCCGCTATCCGCGTGATCCGTCCAAGAGCTACATCAAACGGGTGATCGGAATGGCGGGGGATCGCATTCGCATCGACGGCGGCCAAGTCTATGTGAACGACCAGGCGCTCGACGAAGACTACGTTCCGCCTGCGTATACCGATTCCCGCTCCTATCCCGATACCACGGTTCCGGAAAGTTCGTTCTTCGTTTTGGGCGACCATCGCTCCATGTCGAACGACAGCCGCGATTTCGGCCCGGTCAACCAGAGCTTCATTTACGGCAAGGCCGTGTTCGGCTACTGGCCAATGGACAAGCTAGGACGCGTAAGGTAAGCAGCCCAGGCCTCCCGCTGCGTCTTCCTCGGTCTCGCGATCCTCTAGACAGAGCGCCCGTCTCTTGGAGCCATTCATTGGTTTCGCGATTTCTCTCGATTTCTCGGATTTCTCTTTCCGCTCTTGGCCGCGGCGCTATTCCCTGATAAGATTCTGAAAATCCACTCACCGGAGCGAGAATGCAGGCTATCCTTGCGCTGGAAGACGGGCGAGTCTTCCGAGGCAAAGGCTACGGCGCCGAAGGCGAATGCTACGGCGAAGTCGTTTTTAATACTTCCATCACTGGCTACCAGGAAATTTTCACGGACCCCTCCTACTCGGGCCAGATCGTTGTCCTGACCAACCCCGAAATCGGCAATTACGGCACCAACCAGGAAGACAACGAAGCCACGCGTCCGTGGATCGAAGGGCTGATCGTGCGCGAGTTCTCACGCGTGAGCTCGAACTGGCGTTCGCAGCAGGTGGCCGAAGAATATTTGGAGCAGTTCAAGGTGCCCGTGCTGTCCGACATCGACACCCGGGCACTGGTGCGGCATTTGCGCGACCACGGCGTGATGCGGGGAGTGATCTCGACCATCGGCAGCGATGCCGACAGATTGATTGCCAAGGCGCGGTCCATTCCCAAAATGGACGGAATGGATCTGGCAAAAGAAGTCAGCACGAAGCGCCCGTACGTGTGGGAGGTGGGCGAGCGCTCGCACGAACCGGTCGCCGTGGTCGGAGTGAAAGATGAGCCGGCGCGATTTCATGTGATCGCCTACGACTTCGGCATCAAGCAGAACATTTTGCGCAAGCTTCGCGGCGAGGGCTGCAAGGTGACGGTCGTCCCGGCACAGACACCGGCGGAGGACGTGCTCGCCTTAAAGCCGGATGGGGTTTTTCTCTCCAACGGTCCCGGCGATCCTGAGCCCTGCACCTACGCGGTGGATTCGATTCGCCGACTCCTGGGACGGCAGCCAATCTTCGGGATCTGCCTTGGCCATCAACTCGTCGGCATTGCGCTCGGCGGCAAGACGTTCAAGCTGAAGTTCGGACACCACGGCGGGAACCATCCGGTTAAGCAGTTAAGGACCGGCAAGATCGAGATTACGGCGCACAACCATAATTTCGCGGTTGACCCCGACTCGCTGGCCGAGAGTGAAGTCGAGCTGACACACATCGATCTGAACGACCAGACGCTGGAAGGCCTGCGGCACCGGAATTTGCCTTTGTTCACCGTGCAGTATCATCCGGAAGCCGCGCCCGGGCCGCACGATTCCCATTATCTGTTCAAGGAATTCACGAAGATGATGGAGGAGTGGAAAAGGTGATTGCTGGGGCGCAAAGAATTCCTGCGCATACCAAGTTTTGCAAGGGCGCGCCGCCAGATGCGCAGGACAATGCTAAGCCACGATAAGAACCAGATCGCATAAATGCCGAAACGCACTGACATTCAAAAGATCCTGATCCTCGGCTCCGGCCCTATCATCATCGGGCAGTCGGCCGAGTTCGACTACTCCGGCACGCAGGCCTGCAAGGCGCTCAAGTCCGAAGGCTACGAAGTAATCCTGGCGAACTCGAACCCGGCCACGATCATGACCGACCCGGAATCGGCCGATCGCACCTACATCGAGCCGCTCACGTTGGAGTATCTGGAAGAGATTATCCGTATGGAGCGGGAAATGTCGCCGGGCGCGGGTTTTGCCGTCCTGCCGACCGTCGGCGGACAGACCGCTTTGAATCTGGCCATCGAACTTTCCGATGGCGGCGTCCTGGAAAAGTACAACGCCTTCCTGATCGGCGCCAGTGTTGCGGCTATCAAGAAAGCCGAAGACCGTCTCTTTTTCAAAGACGCCATGCAGCGCATCGGGCTCGACGTGCCCAAGTCGGCCCTGGTTAACAACACCAAAGATGGCATCGAGTTCGCCGGCAAGATCGGATTCCCGGTCATCATCCGTCCATCGTTCACGCTGGGTGGCTCGGGCGGCGGCATCGCCTACAACCGCGAAGAAATGCTCGAAGTTCTTAGCCGCGGTCTCGATTTCTCTCCCGTTCGCGAGGCGCTGATTGAAGAGTCGGTGCTGGGCTGGAAAGAATTTGAGCTCGAGGTGATGCGCGACACCCAAGACAACGTCATCATCATCTGCTCAATTGAGAACTTCGATCCCATGGGCGTGCACACCGGCGATTCGATCACAGTTGCTCCGGCGCAGACGCTCACCGACCGCGAGTACCAGGCCATGCGCGATGCCGCAATCGCCGTGATCCGCGAGATCGGCGTCGACACTGGCGGTTCAAACATTCAGTTCGGGGTGAATCCAGAAACCGGGCGCATGGTGGTGATCGAAATGAATCCGCGGGTCTCGCGCTCGTCCGCACTGGCGTCGAAAGCCACCGGATTTCCCATCGCGAAGATTGCCGCCAAACTGGCTGTCGGCTATACCCTCGACGAGATTCCCAACGACATCACGCGCAAGACTCCGGCCTGTTTCGAACCGACCCTGGACTATGTCGTGGTGAAAATCCCCAAGTGGCAGTTCGAAAAATTTCCCGGCGCCGACGATACGCTGGGCCCGCAGATGAAATCGGTGGGCGAAGTGATGGCCATCGGACGCACCTTCAAGGAAGCGCTCATGAAGGGCATCCGCTCGCTCGACACCGGCAAGCGCGTGGGGGGCGACAAGATTGAACCCAAGATTCTGACCCAGCGCCTGGTGACGCCGCACCCGGAGCGGCTGGCCTATGTGCAATACGCGCTGCGCCAGGGACACACGGTGAAGCAGATCGCGAAGATGACTTCCATGGATCCGTGGTTCCTTTATCAGTTGAAGGAAATTAACGACCAGCAACTGGAACTGGAAAAGCATCCCATTGAGTCGATTCCCCGGGAAGTGCTGCGCGAATGCAAGCGCATGGGATTCTCCGACGGACGGCTGGCGCAAGTCTGGCGACTCGAAGGACAAGAGAAAATCCGGCACCTGCGCAAGAAGCACGGCGTGCTGCCGGTCTATAAACGCGTCGACACTTGCGCAGCCGAATTTGAAAGCTTCACGCCCTACCTTTATTCGACCTATGAAGATGAGGACGAGGCGGCGCCAAGCGACAAAAAGAAAGTGATCATTCTTGGCAGCGGTCCCAATCGCATCGGGCAGGGTATCGAGTTCGACTATTGCTGCTGCCACGCTTCGTTCGCGCTGCGCGACGACGGCTATGAGACGATCATGATCAATTGCAATCCTGAGACCGTCTCGACAGACTACGATACCAGCGACCGGCTTTACTTCGAGCCGCTGACTTTTGAAGATGTCTGGGCGATCTACCAGCACGAAACTTCCACCGGCGCGCTGGTGGGCGTGATCGTACAGTTCGGCGGGCAGACTCCGCTCAACCTCGCGTTGCCGCTGAAGGCGGCGGGAGTAAAAATCATCGGCACCTCGCCCGAATCGATCGATCTGGCGGAAGACCGCAAACACTTCAATAAATTGCTCGAAGAGTTGCAGATTCCGCAGGCCCCCGGCGTCATGGCCAGCTCGATCGACGAAGCCATCCAAGGGGCGCGGCGCATCGGATATCCGGTGCTGGTGCGGCCTTCCTACGTGCTCGGCGGCCGCGCCATGGTCATCGCCTATGACGAAGAGTCGATCGTTCGCTACATGAAAGAGGCGGTAGAGTACTCGCACGATCGCCCGGTGCTAATCGACCACTTTCTGGAAGACGCGATTGAAGTGGACGTTGATGCCCTGTGCGACGGCGAAGACGTTGTGATCGGCGGGATCATGCAGCACATCGAAGAGGCCGGCATTCACTCCGGCGATTCTTCCTGCGTGTTGCCTGCGGTGGATATTCCGCAGCCGCTGCTGGAGCGCATGCGCGACTACACCTTCAAGCTGGCACGCGCCCTGAAAGTTGTGGGGCTGATGAACATTCAGTTCGCCATCCCGCGGGGAGACGGCAGCGCCAATGGCGCCGACGGCGACAAGGTTTACGTGCTCGAAGTAAACCCGCGAGCCTCGCGGACCGTGCCTTTCGTTTCCAAGGCAACCGGCGTCCCGCTGGCAAAAATTGCGGCGCGGCTCATGACCGGCCGGAAGCTGCGCGAGTTTTTGCCGGAGTTCATCGAGCGCCGCGCCGACCTGGACACTGGCAGCCACTACTACGTGAAGTCTCCCGTGTTCCCATGGAACAAGTTTCCCGGCGTTGACACCGTGCTCGGGCCCGAGATGAAATCGACGGGCGAAGTGATGGGTGTGGCCGACAATTTCGGCGAAGCCTTTGCCAAGGCGCAACTCGCCGCGGGACAAAAGTTACCCACCCAGGGTGCCATCTTCATCAGTGTGACCGACCATGACAAGCGGCATGTGGGGCAAGTTGCCCGGAAGTTTGTGGATATGGGATTCAAGCTGGTGGCCACAACCGGCACCGCCGACGTGATCGAAACCGCCGGCATGAATGTGGAGCGCGTCTACAAAGTCAAAGAAGGACGACCCAACGTGGTCGACTTCATCAAAGGTCAGCGCATTCAGCTCATCATCAACACGCCCACCGGACTTGAGCCCTGGTTCGACGAAAAAGCGATTCGCCGTGCGGCCGTGACCGCACGCATCCCCACCATCACGACGCTGGCTGCAGCCCGCGCCGCAGCGGAAGGCATCGAAGCCTTGCAGCGGGGACAAGTGAATGTGCGGGCGCTGCAGCACCTGCATGCTGACCGAGTGGTGAATCGACACTATTGAGGACCGACAAGGCGAGCCTGCTTCGAGATGACATCAGCTCGGATATAAAATAGAGCAGGTCGTCCACGAAAGACAGGAATCTCATGTTGCTCCATGGAATTTTTCCTCCCATCACCACGCCGTTTTACCCTGACGGCAACGTATATTTCAAGAAGCTCGAATCCAACGTGGAGCGCTATTCGCGCACCCCGGTAACCGGCATCGTCGTGCTCGGCTCGACCGGAGAGGCAATCCTGCTCTCCGATCAGGAGCGGCGCGATGTGCTGCGAGTCGCACGTGAAGCGGCGGCGCCCCACAAAGTGATGGTCGCCGGCACGGGCATCGAATCAGCCATCGAGACGCTGCGCCTGACCGAATACGCCGCCGAACTCGGCTACGACATCGCCATGATACGCACCCCGCACTACTACAAAAAACAGATGCAGACGGCCAACATTCTCGCTTTTTACCGCACCGTGGCTGATCGCTCGCCGTTGCCGGTGATTATTTACAACATCCCGCAGGCCACCGGGTACGATATTCCCGCCGAAGTGGTGATGGAATTGGCCGGTCATCCCAACCTGATCGGCATCAAGGAATCGAGCGGTGATGTGGAGAAAGTGCGCAAGATGGTCGCAGGCACTCGCCACATCCGGCGGAGCGCGGCTGTGACCGAAACGTTCGACGCGGTCACCCCGCGAATGCTGGCCGCCGCGAATCCTCGGTCCACGGAAGGTGGGGAATTGGTCTCGATTGGAGCCTTAGCGGGCGCGACAGAGACCAAGGCTCCCTCGCCGTCGTCTTCCTCGGCCGTGACCGTGGTCGGCCAGACGAAGACGCGTCAGAAAGAAGTCGGATTCCAGGTGCTGGTGGGTGCGGCGCAGAAACTGCAGCCCTCGCTTGACGCCGGTGCGGTGGGAGCCATCCTCGCCTTTGCCTGCCCGGCGCCGACCGCCTGCTATGAAATTTACGCTGCCTGGAAGGAAGGCGACGCTGAGTTGGCCCGCCTGAAACAGGAACGAATTGCGACGGCCGCGCAGCGCCTAGTCGGCGATCTCGGGGTACCGGGCGTAAAACATGGTATGGACTTCAACGGATACTACGGCGGCTGCTCGCGCCTGCCGTTTCTACCCTTAACGGCGGGCCTGGAGGCTGAGATCGAGCGCCTGCTGGCCGACATCAGAAACTAGGACTGCACAGCCGGTGAAGCGGAAAGAGTCTTCCCGTCCCCAGCTTGCAGAAAGTCTCTGAGGAGATGAAAACCGGATCCGCGGCTGTGGCGGTCGACGTCCCCCCTGGCCGCAGGAATCCGAGGTCTCGGTGCCAATGCTGTTGCTAGGAAAACCTCGGGCGTGGCCTCACTTCTTTCGTGCCGCCCGCTTTTCTCCCGCCCACCCTGTCTTCACAATTTGCCGAGCGCGGGCAACCGCCAGTGCATCCTCGGGGACATCGTCGGTGATGCACGATGCCGCCCCCACATAGGCACCTTTGCCGATGCGGACCGGCGCCACCAGCGTGCTGTCGCTGCCGATGAACACTCCATCCTCGATTACGGTCCTGTGCTTGTTAACGCCGTCGTAGTTACAAGTGATAGTCCCGGCGCCGATGTTTACGCCCGCGCCGATCTCCGCGTCACCCAGATACGTCAGGTGATTCGCCTTCGATCCCTTGCCGAGCTTCACCTTTTTGGTCTCGACAAAGTTTCCCACATGCGCGCCTTCGCCGATCTCGCTGCCGGGGCGCAGATGCGAGTAAGGCCCCACGGTTGCTCCGGCGGCGATGCGGGCACCGTTCATCACGCATCCCGGAAGAACCGTTACACCATCTCCGATTTCCGAATCCTGAATCACGCAATAGGACCGAACGCGGGAAGCGCTGCCAATCCGCGTCTTCCCCAGCAGCTGTACGTAGGGCTCGATCACCGTGTCAAGCGCGATTTGCACGTCGGGATCGATCACACACGATGCCGGAGAGAACACGGTGACGCCGTCGGCCATCAATCGGTGGCATTTCGCCAGACGCATCTGCTCGTCAATGGCCGCCAGTTCGAAGCGCGTATTCCCGCCTAGCACTTCGGTCGCGTCCGCCGTCTTGAAGGCCAGCACGCGTTGCCGCGCCCGGCGCAGCACAGCAGCCATGTCGGTCAGGTAATACTCGCCGTGCGCATTGGCCGTGGAGAGCTGCCCAATATTTGCGTAAAGTTCTTTCACGGCAAAAATATAGAAACCGGAATTAATTTCGCGGATTTTTTTCTGCCCCGAGCTGGCAGCTTTCTCTTCGACGATCGCCTGCACCTCGGCGCTTCGCCCAGACTTCCGCAGCACCCGGCCATAGCCGGTCGGATGCTCCAGGTCAGCGCTCAGCAGCGTCATGGCCGCCTGCTGTTCCAGATGGAAATTGCGCAGTCGTCCAATGGTTTCCGGCGTAATCAGAGGAGCGTCTCCTGAGAGCACCAGCACGTGGTCGTAGCCCGCCAGCGCCTCGCGGGCCATCATCAGCGCATGGCCGGTTCCCTGCGGTTCGGACTGCAGCACGAAGTTGACGCCCGTGTGCTCCATCGCAGCCCGGACGCGGTCCGCCTCGTGCCCGATGATCGCGTACACATCTTTCGCCGGTACCAGGCGCACGGCGGCGCGGATCACATGCTCCAGCAGCGGCTTTCCGCCGACTTCATGCAACACTTTAGGAAGTTGCGATTTCAGCCTGGTTCCCTTGCCCGCCGCCATGATGACCACTGCAATGGGCGGACCTGCGACCGCCCCCGAACCATACGGCGAAAGAGAAGAGGTGCGCGGTTTGGAGGACGCTGCCGGCAACAGTCTGGCTTTCGATTTCTTCATTCGCCCCAATATACCGCGAGCCCGCAGCATTGGCTATTTCTTGCCTCATCGCCTAAAATCTCTGCCCGGCAGAGAACAGAACGGCGCTGCCACCCACCCAGTCAGGAGAAGAGATGCCCAAGTACGTCATCGAGCGCGACATCCCCGCCGTCGGCGATGTAACCCCGGAACAGGTTCTCGCCATTTCGCAGAAATCCTGCAGCGTGCTGAATAATCTGGGTCCGAAGATCCAGTGGTTACACAGCTACGTCACTCAGGACAAAATTTATTGCGTTTACATTGCTCCCAACGAGGAAATGGTCCGCGAGCATGCCAGACAAGGGGGATTTCCCGCCAACCGCGTTTCCGAGGTCAAACTGGTGATCGATCCAACCTCTGCCGAGGCGTAGGGACTCGCTACAGCCCAAGTCCTCCGTCCACGGTCAGAATTTGCCCGGTAATAAATTGCGGGGCAGTCGCGAAGAACAACACGGCCTCGGCAATTTCATCGGCGCGCCCGTTGCGCCGCATCGGTGTCTGCTTGGCCATGCGCCGAAAAAAGGCGGCGGCGGATTTCTCTCCCAGATCGATCATGCCGGGAGCGACCGCATTCACCGCAATCTCGGGCGCCAGCGCCTTGGCCATCACCTGCGTCAGCATGTGCAGGGCTGCCTTCGATGAGCAGTAGTGGGCGTGGGTCGTCCACGGCTTCAGCCCCCCGAGCGATCCCATATTGATGATCTTTGCTTCCACCGACCGATTCCCGCGTTTCCGCCGCATCCACTTCAGAGCTTCGCGCGATACCAGAAACGGTCCTCGGGTATTGGAGGCGAAAATCGCATCCCATTGGCTCACCGTCAGCTGTTCGAACTGCACCGCTTCGTAGTTCGCCGCGTTGTTCACCAGGATATCGATGCCGCCCAATTCGCGCCCAGCGTCCTTCATCATGGCGCGAACGCTGGCCTCGTCAGTCACGTCGCAGCGCAGCGCGAAGGCCCGCACGCCCGACCCGGACAGATCGACGACCGTTTCCCGCGCTTCGCGCGCCGAATGGCGGAAGGTAATGGCCACGTCCGCACCTGCCTCGGCCAGCGCCAGGGCCGAAGCCCGCCCCAGCCGTCGGGCGGCACCGGTGACTAGCGCGGTCTTTCCCTGAAGGGGCTTCGATGAAAGATCAGGCATGGAGCGATTCTAACCCTTACGGTCGAATGGAGCCTGGAGTAAGGATTTCGTCCCTGCGGCTTTCCGCTTGCATGATTGGCGGTCCAGCCATCAGACCCGGGACCCCGCCATGACCTCCCGGTTTGTCTTTGTTACTGGAAAAACGCTGTTTCCCAGCGATAGAATTTCTGCCGCATGCCAGATTCGCGAAACGTCGTGGTCTATTCCCGGAAGGGGTGCCACTTGTGTGAAGTGGTCAAAGAGAGTTTGTCCAAGCTTTCGCGGCGTGGAGGTTTCACCTGGCAAGAGGTCGACGTTGACTCTGACTCCGAACTTCGCCGCAAGTTCAACGACGAAGTTCCCGTGGTCTTTATTGATGGCCGCAAAGCCTTCAAGTACCGCATGGACGAGCAGGAGTTCCTGCGCAAGCTGGCCAGCTAGCGACGATTGGGCCGGGAGTGCTTCGATCGAATCTGGCTTTTTCCATTACAATCTGTCCCGCATGTTGCAAAGGCAACTCTACGCGGATCCCCACAACCTGTTTGTGCACGATCTTGTGCTCGACTCCTGCCGCCGCAACGCGGAGAAGACGGCGTTGGTGGACGGTTCGGGTGGACGCCGCCTGACCTACGCCGAATATGGAGACACAGTCGAGTCCGGGGCCCGCGGCCTGATCGCCAGTGGCGTCAAGCCGGGAGAGCTGGTCGCCATCTACCTTGCGAACTGCTGGGAGTTCTGTGCCGCATACCACGCCGCCACGCTGGCTGGAGCGATCCCCACGCTGTTGAATCCGAGCTGCCGCGAACGCGAAGTTCGCTCTCAACTGGAGAACTCCGGCGCTGTCGTTTTAATTACGGATGGAGGAAATATCGCGGGCATCAACCTCGCCGGATTGCCCAATCTCCGCAGGATCTATACGACACGCCAGCCAGCCGCGGGAGCCGAAACCTTCGCCAGCCTGCTCAATCCTCTGACCGCCGTTTCTCGCCAGCCCGAACAATCCTCCGAAAAAACTCTCGCCGCACTTCCTTACTCGAGCGGCACCACCGGTCTGCCGAAGGGTGTCATGCTCTCACACTACAACCTGGTGGCGAATGTATATCAGTTTCTCGGTCGCAATGCGACGCCGCTGAAGGCTTCCGACAATATTCTCTGCTGTCTTCCGCTCTACCACATCTACGGCCTGAATGTGGTTCTTAATCCTGCGTTGTTGCTGGGGGCGAAGCTGGTTCTGCTGCCGCGGTTCGACGTGCCCAGGCTCACCAAGCTCCTCATCGACGAAGCTGTAACCATGATGCCTCTGGTGCCGCCCGCGATTAATGCACTTTGTCAGGCGGCCGAGCGAGGACAGTTTCCTCGCGATCATCAAGTTCAGTGGGTCAAATCCGGGGCGGCGCCGCTCGCGCCAGATCTTGCGCGCCGCTTCACAGCTCTTACCGGCATTCTGCTGTGCCAGGGATACGGCATGACCGAGGCCTCGCCCGTCACCCACGTCGGCTTTCTCGAACCAGAGCTCTATCGTCCCGATTCCATCGGCCATCCCGTCGCCCAGACCGACTGCCGCGTGTTGTCGCAGTCCGATATCGATCCCGGCGATACTGCCGACGATTTGACGGAAGCGCCCTCTGGCCAGCCCGGAGAACTGGTCATGCGCGGTCCGCAATTCATGCTGGGCTACTGGAAGGAACCGCAAGCCACCGCCGCGGTTTTGCGGGACGGATGGTTTTGGTCGGGAGATATTGTCACTCGCGACCGGGAAGGCTTCTATCGCGTGGTCGACCGCCGCAAAGAAATGATCAAATACAAGGGCTTCCCCGTAGCTCCGGCCGAGGTTGAAGCCGTTCTGGGGGAACATCAAGCGGTGAAAGAATGCGGCGTGATTGGCCGCCCCGACGCCGCGGCGGGAGAAATTCCGGTTGCCTTCGTCGCCTTGCGCGAGGGATTTGTGGAGAGCCAAAAACTAGGAGAAGAGCTCTGCGCCTTCGTCGCCGACCGCCTCACAGCTTACAAACAACCCCGCGCCGTCCATTTCGTGGAGGCCATTCCTAAGACACCATCCGGCAAAATCCTGCGGCGCGAGTTGAGAAACTCCATCGCGTAAACGGGTTCCGAAGTCACCGCCTTCACCAAGCGAACCAGCGCCCATTCCGCAAAATGACACGATTTTGACACGGCCCTGACAATTCCCCTGCGCTTTCGCGCCACATTCGATGGCAACGCGCCAGTGGTATTCTCCGCCCGGGCGTGCCCGCAATGTTCAGCCCGCCAGCGTATTTCGGGAAACGTCGCGGAACCAGGGCCATGTCCATCGCAGTTTTGATCTCACCGGAGGATTGTCATGAATCTGTTTCGACTGAAGATCTTGGCTTGCGCAGCCTCGCTCGTTGCCGCTACCGCGCTTTTTGCGCAGGCCGAGGAAAATCCCAACCACCAATCGCACATCTCAGTAGTTGCTTCTACCGTTCCGGCCAATGGCGACGTGAACCCGTATGGCGTCGCTCGGGTTCCGCGCAGCTCAGGTTCGCTGGTCAAAGGAAACATCCTGGTCAGCAATTTCAACAACGCCGCCAATCTGCAGGGTACGGGTACAACCATTGTGCAGATTGCTCCCGACGGCAGCAGCAGCTTGTTCGCTCAAATCAATGCCAGCAGTTTGCCGGGCCCTTGCCCGGGCGGCATTGGCTTGACCACTGCCTTGGCTGTGTTGCGCACCGGATGGGTCATCGTGGGCAGCTTGCCGACCACCGACGGGACCTCAGCCACGGCGCAGGCCGGGTGCTTGCTCGTGCTCGATGACCATGGCAACGTGGTCGAGACGTTCTATGGCTCACTGCTTAACGGTCCTTGGGATATGGCAGCCTGGGACGCCGGAGACTTCGCAGATTTGTTCGTCACCAATGTCCTCGAGGGAACCGTAGCAGCGGGCGGCAATGTGGTGCAGCAGGGAACCGTCGTGCGACTGGCACTTAAGATCCATTCCGGTTCTGCGCCCACCCTCCAGTCGATCACCGTGATTGGATCCGGCTTCTCCCAGCGCACCGATCCAGCGGCGCTGGTCATCGGACCGACCGGCTTGGGCCTCGACGCGAATGCCAAAACTCTCTACGTGGCCGACAGTCTCAACAATCGCATTGCGGCCATTCATGATCCGGTGTTTCGCGATACATCCGCGGGAATTGGAGCGACGGTCTCTCAGAACGAATTTCTCGATGATCCTCTCGGCCTGACGGTCGCGCCAGACGGCACGATCCTCACCGTTAACGGAAACAACGGTCTTCTTGTGGAAACTACACCCCGCGGCGACCAAGTCCGTAAGGCGCTGCTGGACAGTACCGGCACTCCGCCGGGAGCCGGAGCGCTGTTCGGGTTAATCGACCAGAGAGTCGGCATCTACTTCGTAGACGATGTCAGCAACACTTTGAATCTGTTCCACTGAACATCATGGAGCCGCTGCAGCCCGACCATAACCCCACTCTTTCCGCAGGCTTTGCGCGAGAGTGGGGTTTCTGGCTTGGGTCATCGCAGATTCTTGGCGAAAGCAATTGCTGATACCCCACTAGGGAACGATCCCTTACGAAATCGAACACGAAATCACATCTGAGTTGTGGCACTTGCCGACTTCTACCTCGAGCTGAATAACCGGTGGAACGTTTACCAACCAACTCAAAGAAAAAGACCGGCGAGGCAAACTATGGTTTCGCCTCGCTCTGGCTGGCGAGCTTCTTCGTGACCAGAAAGCTCCACATGATTTCGTTCGCGTTCAAATCCTGGCTGGTCTTCCCGATCGTTTTCTCGACTTCGAATTGCTCTCCGCCCGGCCAGGTATTGCCCGCGCCTTTTACGCTGTAAAGAACCACCGCGGCATTTTGCTGGCAGCCGGTGTAGGTATCGACTTTGGTTTCCATGCCGCCCTTCTCGCGTGCCGGCAGCTTGCTCTTCTCCGGCTTTTCCTGGCAGCGGTCAATCTTCCCCCATGCCTTGGCACTATCTTCCACAGAGACGATGGCCAGACTCAGGTTGTGCTCGGTGCCGCCACCATAAGGAACAACCGGGTCCGAAGTACCGTTGATCATCATCAGGGGCACCGGCCGCGGAGGCAGACAAATCATGGTCTTCGGCATCGCCGCGCCCACTGCAGCAATGGCTGCAATTCGATCCCCCAAGGCACATCCCAGACGCAGGCTCATGAAGCCGCCTTCGGACAAGCCTGCCGCGTAAATTCGTGAAGTATCCACGGAAAACTTGGTCGGGAGCTGGTCGAGCATCTGGTTGAAGAAAGCGACGTCATCTGCAGGAGCCGCCCTTCTCTCCTCTGGCTGACCGCCCTGAGGTTGCTGTCCGCCGCCCCGAGGATATCCCCCACCACCGCCCGGATAACCCCCTCCTCCGCCCGGGTAGCCGCCTCCACCCGGGTAACCTCCTCCGCCGCCGCGACGGCCACCCCTCCCGGGCGACATCATCGGTCGCCGTACTTCTGCCCGAACCCCCACATTCCAGCGCCCGTGCAAGGCGAACGGATATACAACCATAATGCCGTCCTTATCCGCCAGCTCATTGAAGCGAGTCAGCCGCTCTATGTCTTCCGGATCCTGATTCATGCCGTGCAACAGGATCACCACCGGATAGTGCTGCTGCGGATCGTAACCCTTCGGCAAGCGGACCATGAAGTTGCGGTCCACCTCGTCGACCGTGACCTTTTCCTTGGTTTCTTGCGCCCAGACTGCGGAAGCGGCCAATAGCAGCGCCAGGCAGGCGGCAGCCGCCAGCGAACGCAATCCGTAGGTATCTCTAGCTGTCATTTTGTCTCCAGAAGGACGCCTCGGGAGATGCCGTGCGTCCAGCTTCAGTTGCTTGGAAGCATCCGTTCTAGCCCGAGTTGGCCGGCCAAGGGGGAACTTTTCCGGCGCGTCGTCCGTACCTTTTCTGGAATGTAATTTTAGCGCCGACACCCGGAAGGAAAACTACCATGGACGGACTCACAGGGCTCGCAGCGGTCATCATGATTTTCGGAATGCCCACGGCAGTGTTGGGCATGTATACCTTTTATCGCACGCGCAAACTTCGCACCGAAGAACGTCTGGCGGCGATCGAGCGAGGCGTCACCGTTTCCATGGAACCCGATCTCACGGAAGCGGCTCACTCCCGCCGCGCTGGGATTTTGCTCATCGCCGGCGCCGTCGGCTATATGCTGACTTTCACCATTCTTGCGAGAGTCGAACCCGACGCCCAGACAGTCGGCGCCTTCGGCGCCATTCCCTTCGCCCTCGGCCTGGGATACTTACTGGACTCGACGCTAATCCGCCGCGACGCCCGCTCTTCGTAGAGAGTTCGAACCGGATCGAACTAGAATCGCGGAGTACCAGGCGGAGAACAAGAATGAAGCGGGTGCCCCAATCCCGCCTGCCCCATCCTTCGCGCTCTTGGCGAAGGGATTTTGACTTTACTCGCCCGTAAGAAATTTATACTGAGCCTCCGTCAACGGCACCACACTCAATCGTCCCTGCCGCGCCAGCGGAGACTCCGCAAATAATTTATTGGACTTCGCCTCCGCCAACGTCACCGGTTTGGCATTGGCTCTGCCGACCTTAATCTTCACTTGTGGGTTCTTCACGTCGGACACTTCGACAGAAACCACAGACGCCGTCCCTACCGCGCTCTTCTCATCCCCGGTGTGATAAATCACCAGCCGTTCGCCGGCCTTCATTGCTCGCAGATGCTTCAACGCTACCGGATTCGACACTCCATCCCATATCGTGGCTTTCTCGCGCTGCAAATCTGCAAAGGAATACGTCGAGGGTTCAGTTTTCAATAAATAGTCCATCACGTCCCCAATCGTTAACCGTATTTTGCTGCCGCAACCCGCGGCGATGCCCGCGATTGAATTGCCTGGCGTCCATAAAAATGCGGCGCGCCTCTAATTCGGCTTCTTGTCTTGATCTGGCGGCGGGTCTGGCTTCGGCGGGGGGCTCGGCTCCTTCGCGTGGCCGTCGTAAATGGAATATTGACCTTGCGGCCGCTTCAGCTTGATGGTGATCTCGGTCTTGGCCTTCTCCACGTCGTAATCTTCCCCAAATGTCTGAAATCCGGTGGCGATCACCTGTACGCGCAGCATGCCATAGGGGATGCCGTCAAAATTCGTCTTCCCGTCCGGATCGGTCTTCAACTCCATGTCCCCGCGTTCCTGCTTGCCCTTGGCATTCACGGCATGCATGATGACCGCAGCATTTCGCACCGGCTTCCCGTTGTCGTCCTTGATCACGAGGAAATACAGAATTGATGTCGGTTCATGGTCAATGTCTGAATCTTTTTGCCCCAAGGCTGACCCCGCCAACACAAGCATTGTCAGCAGAATCCCACTCACAGAGGTCTTGTTCATACAGTCATTTTATGCAGCCAAACTGTTCCTGTCATCTCCCGTCCAGTTCGCCGAATAGGGTCAAGCCGGTCCACATGCAACCAGCACATCTTTTCTGCGCTCGCTCTTCTACAATGCCAAGGTGAAGACCTGGGACACAATTATTATCGGCGCCGGCATCATTGGGCTCTCACTCGCCCTCGCATTGCGAAAACGCAGGGCGAGTGTCTTGGTAGTCGAGCGCGGAGAGCCGGGCCGTGAAGCCTCATACGCCGCCGGCGGCATGCTGGTCGACGGTGGCCTCGAAACTCCTGCCGTCCTCCAACCTCTTGCGACCGCCAGCGCGCGCCTGTATCCCGAGTTTGTGGACGAGCTTGAGCTCGAATCTGGCGTGCAGGTTGATCTGCGCGATCATGGGACGATTGTGTTTCCGGCTCCGGAGGATGTTTACGAGCGGCCGGGATTCCCCCCTGCGAGATTGTTACCCGTTCCCCTGGCTGAACTGGAACCCGCGCTGGCAGAACGCCAGCGGCCGGCCTTCTATCTGAAAGAACGCAGCGTCGATCCCCGAGCGCTGTGCGCCGCTGCATGGAAAGCCGCGAAGCGTCGAGGTATTGACTTCTCTTCCGGCGACCTAGTCACCTCCGTCACCGTTTCGAATGGCCGCGCCACCGGAGTCAAAACCATCAAGACTGCATTCCACGCGGACAAAGTCGTCAACTGTGCCGGAGCGTGGTCGGGCCAAATCCCGCCTCACACCTTGCCCACGCGCCCGGTAAAAGGACAAATGCTGTGTCTGTTGATGCCCTCGCCTATCCGGCTCAAGCATGTGGTCCGTTCGCCGGAGGCGTATCTGATTCCCCGTAGCGACGGACGCCTCCTGGTGGGCGCCACCGTGGAAGAGGCCGGATTCGATAAACGCACGGACATCCCCACCATGCAGCGCTTCCATCGCGTCGCACTCGACTTGGTCCCCGCGCTACGCGAGGGCAAAATCCTCGAAGATTGGGCGGGCCTGCGTCCCGGAACTCCCGATGCCCTGCCCATCCTCGGCCCGACCGCAACCCCCGGTTATTACGTCGCTACCGGCCACTTCCGCGACGGCATCCTTCTAGCTCCCCTCACCGCAGACATCATGGCAGCCGTGATGGAAGGGCAGACTCCCGAATACGACCTGGTTCCCTTCTCTCCCGCAAGATTTTGAACGAGATTCGAGCTTCGCCAGCCGAACCTGGCCTCGCTAGCCCACTTTGGAGTTAAACAGCTCGCTACTCATGCTTTGGCGGTCCCATCTCGCATTCTCCTCGCGCTATACTGTTGCCTTCCCGCAGCAGGGCCATTTCTAACTGTTCTCGCTACTTCGTAAGACTAGTTTCTTCGTGAGAAAGGATCATCCCATGGCTTCCTCCGCAGTCGATTTTGCCCGCAATAATCAGCCCCGTTTCCTAAACGAACTGAAAGATCTTCTCCGCATCCCCAGCGTCAGTACCCTCGATGAGCACAAGCCCGACATAGAAAAAGCCGCCGCCTACGTGGCCAACGAACTGCGCCGCATCGGCATGGAGAATGTCGAGGTCATCTCCACGAAGGGACATCCCCTGATTTACGCCGACTGGCTTCACGCCGCCGGCAAACCCACCGTGCTCTGCTACGCCCACTACGACGTCCAGCCGGCCGAGCCGCTCGAGGAATGGCACACGCCGCCCTTCGAGCCCACCGAGCGCAACCACAACCTCTACGCCCGCGGCGCCGTCGATGACAAAGGTCAGCTCTGGATGGAGGTCAAAGCGCTCGAATCTCTCCTCGAGAGCGGCGGCGGAAAACTGCCGGTGAACGTGAAAATAATTTTCGAAGGCGAAGAAGAAGTGGGTGGCGAATCCATCGCCGAATATATCCGGAAGCAGAAGACCAAGCTGAAAGCCGATTTCGCCCTGGTCTGCGACACCGAATTGTTCGCGCCTGATCTTCCCACGCTGTGCGTCGGCCTGCGCGGCCTGGTCTATACAGAAATCGCAGCGCTCGGCGCCAAGACCGATCTGCACTCCGGCATGTACGGCGGCGCCGCTCCGAATCCCTTCTTCGCCCTGATCGAAATCATCAGCAAACTAAAAGATGCCAAAGGCAAAGTCCTGATCCCCGGTTTCTACCAAGGCGTCAAGGCTCCGACCCCGGAGGAACTCAAAGCTTGGAAGCGCCTGCCCTTCAACGAAGAGCACTACCGCAAGACTGAAGTTGGATCGAAAGTCCTCACCGGTGAGCCCGGCTACTCAGTTCTCTACCGCACCTGGGCGCGCCCTACGCTAGAAGTCCACGGCATGCCCGGAGGCTTCACCGCCCCCGGCGCCAAGACCGTGATTCCCGCAAAAGCGCAAGCCAAAGTTTCCATGCGCCTCGTCCCCAATCAGGATCCCGACGACGTTTTCAAAAAATATTCAGCCTTCGTCAAGAAGCTCACGCCCAAGGGCATCGAGACGAAAATCAAAGTCTGGAGCAAAGGCCCCGCCTGCGTGGTCGGCACCGATAATCGTTACATCAAAGCCGCCACCGAAGCCCTGCACGATACATTCAAGAAAGAAACAGTCTTCATCCGCAGCGGCGGCTCCATCCCCATTGTCACCGACTTCCAGGATGTCCTGAAAATTCCCAGCGTGATGATGGGCTTCGGCCTCCCCGACGACAACCTCCACGCCCCCAACGAGAAGTTCCACATCCCCAACTTCCACCGCGGAATCGAAACCATCTGCCGTTTCTTCGAAAAACTGGGCAGTTAAATCGCGTCGAAAATAGAATTGTCATCCTGAGCGAAGCAGGAGCATTCGCGAAGCGATTGCCCCTGCGCAGTCGAAGGATCCCTGCACTCCTACCTATACCTAGTCTGCACCTGTAAGACGTTTCTTCCAAACTAGTCAACCGGTGCTATCGCCGGTTGCGACAGTTGACCGTGCCCCATCTATACTCACTTGGAGATGCTCTCTGACAGTCATGGCCCCAAATCGCCGCCGTCGACACCAGCAATCGACTGCTCTCGCCTGCTCTGCTACGCAATTGTGGAAGGCACGGTACAGTTCTCCGGTCGCACCTTGCTATTTGTAGACGGCAAAGAATTGGGCCAAGTGCCTTGCTTGGCAATTTGTGAAAACAGGAAATTGGCAGAAGTATTGTTATTCCACCACGACAGTGAGTGGAACAGCTTGGGCTGCTCGGCACATCCGTCAGTTGCGGAGGCAAAAGCGAGAGCAGAAGGAATCTATGCTGGGATTTCCACTCGTTGGGTAGAGGCAGGCGTCTCGGAACAGACTGCTGAGGCCTGCTTGAATGAGCAATTCGGCAACGAAAGATGTAGTTTTTGCGACAAGAGACCCGACGAGGTCGATCCAATGATCCTCAAAGCGGACCAACGAAAACATGAGGTTCGCATCTGCGACAGATGCATCAATGAGTTCTACAAAGAATTGCCCAAATAACATGTCGATAAATCAATTGCACTCATTGACCGTTCCAGGCCGAGACCCATGCGAGCCTTCTCGCATGTTAAAATTCGTTTGTGAAATCCCCGCGAACTTTCACAGTCCTCATCGAGCGTGATGAAGATGGGTACTACGTCGCGACCGTCCCTGCCCTCAAAGGCTGCCACACCCAGGCGAAGAATCTTGACACTTTGATGAAGCGCGTTCGAGAAGTGGTTGAACTCTGCCTGGAAGATAACCGTCGTCCCCCTAGCCTTGAACTGATTGGCATTCAGCAAATCTCAGTATGACTCGCCTGCCGCGCCTGAAGGGCAAGGAATTAATTCGTACCCTAGAGAAGCTAGGTTTCGAAATCGTCCGGACTCGCGGGAGCCACTTTCTTCTCCGCCATCCAGATCTCCGCCATCCAGATGGACGAACGACCACTGTTCCTGTCCACGCTGGCGAAGTCTTAGGTCCGGGCCTGTTGCGTTCATCCTGCGAGACGTTGAATTGACAGCAGAGGCTCTGTTGCGCGGCGTCTAACAAAATCGCGAAGCGATTTTCGCTTTGCTTCTGCTTCGATTTGAGCTAGCCTTAGCTTGCTCTCGCGACGCTCCCACCTCCTTTTCTACTCCCACCCGAAAACCATTCAACTGCTGCAATGTGTGTGCAACCCAGCGCGGTCGCTCTTAAGCCCATACCATATATGGTGTTATATTGCTTGACCCCGCCCCAATTTCACCGTTACAGTAGCTTAACTTTGTGCTCGCCCCGTCCAGCTTGGGGTGAGAATGTCGCCTGAAAATGATCCGAAAGTGACCGAGGCATGCATCGAATTGAGAAGAGGAATCCCGTTAGTAAACACGCGCGCCCATGCAATAAACGCCGATGCGAGGCTGACCGACTCGCTTCTGGCCACTGACAACTGGCCACTGTTCGTAAGGAGTTCACGTTGCTCAAACTGAAGAGGCTTCAGATTCTCGGGTTCAAATCGTTCTGCGACCGTACCGAACTCAAGTTCCACGGGGACGGCGTGGCCGCGATCATCGGCCCCAACGGCTGCGGCAAATCAAATATTTCCGACGCCATTTCCTGGGTGCTGGGCGAGCAGTCGGCCAAAACGCTGCGCGGCGCGCGCATGGAAGACGTCATCTTCGCCGGCACGCGTGACCGCAAGCCGACCGGCATGGCCGAAGTGTCGCTGACGCTGATCGACCCCGAAGCCTACAACGGCGCCGACGCCAGCGCGCCTACCGAGATCGACATTCGGGACGATCTTTTCGAAGCCAACATCTCTGACGACTGGGACGAAGCCTCGATCCGCGCCCGCGCTGCCGCCGCCACCGACCAAGCTGTAGAAGATGCCCAGCCCGGCAAGACTGAAGAAGTCGAAGTCTCGCGCTTGAAAGTCACCACCATCGCTGTGGCTTTTCCCGAAGACGAACCAATCTTCGCCCTGCCCGCGCACAACGTCACCGCGCCGCCGACCGCCGCGTCCCTCGGTATCGCCGCTCCGAACGTTGTGCTCAAGATCCGCCGCCGCAAGTTCAACCAGCAGCAATTTCGCGCCGGGGAAATCGTGGTCACGCGCCGCCTGTTTCGCTCCGGCGACAGCGAATATCTGCTGAACGGTAAACTCTGCCGGCTCCGCGACATCCAGGAATTGTTCATGGGCACCGGCCTTGGCCCGGAGTCCTACGCGCTCATCGAGCAGGGGCGCATCGGTCAGATTCTGAGCAGCCGTCCCACCGACCGCCGCGCAATTCTCGAAGAAGCCGCGGGAATCACGAAATTCAAAACCAAGAAGCGCCTAGCCGAGGCGCGCCTGGAAGACGCCAAGCTGAACCTCTCCCGCATCAACGACATCTTCGACGAAGTGACGCGCCAGATGAATTCGCTGAAGCGCCAAGCCTCCAAAGCTGAGCGCTATGCGCGCCTGCGCGAAGAAATGCGCGCCAAGCTGCGCCTGGTTCTGGCCAGCAGGTTCGCCGCCATCGAGCAGGAGAGCGCCGAACTCGACGCGCAGCTCAATGCCCTCAGCGAAAAGATGCAGCAGCATACCGAGGCCGTGCAGCAACTCGAAGGCGAACACGCCGAACGCACGCAACGCGGCTATACCATCGACGCCGAACTGCGCGACAACCGTGACCGCATCAGCCAGATCGCCCTCGAAATCGACCGCGCCCGCGCCCAACGGCGCCATAACGAAGAGCGCTCGGCCGAGTTGCTGGTCCGGGTCGCCTCCCACGAGGCCGAATTGGCGCAGGCTCGTCAACGCCTCACCGCCCTCGAATCCGAACGCGAATCCAACCGCCAGATTCTCGAATCCGCCGCTGCCGACCTGGCCGCCGCGCAAAGCTCTCTCGCCTTCTGCCAGCAGGACGCCGCCGCCGCCGCTGCCGGTCTGGCCGAGATCGAGCGCCAGCAGGAAGAATCGCGCGTCGCAATTTTCGACACGGTCTCCTCCGCGTCGCGCCTGCGTAATCAACTTGCGCAAGCCGAAGAACGTCTGGCCGGTGCCGATCGCGACGCCCGCCGTCTCCAGACCGAGATTGCCAACGCAAACACTCAAGTCGACGCTTTCGGAGGGCAGCGCGGCCAACTCGCCCTCGAATTTGAGACGGTCACTCAGCGCGTGAACGGCATCACGGAAGAGATCAGCCAACTGCGGGGCCTCCTCGAACAGAAAAAACTCGAGGAAACTCGTGCGAAGACCAACCTCGACGTTCTCCGCGCCGAGTACGCGACCGCGCTCGGCAAGAAAGGCTCCCTCGATGCGGTCATCGCCGAGCACGGATATTCCACCGAGTCCGTTCGCCGCCTCTTTCAATCCGGCGTCATGCAGGGCGGCCTCGCACCAGTTGGCGTGCTGGCCGACTTCCTCGAAGTGGAGCCGCGCTACGAGCGCGTAGTCGAAGACTTCCTGCGCGACGAACTGAATTACGTCGTGGTGAAATCCTGGGACGCCGCCGACGAAGGCTTGCGCATGCTACGCACCGGCGTCGATGGCCGCGCCACCTTCCTCGTCCATCCCGAAGATTCGCAAGCCAAATTTTCCTTCGTGCTCGACGAAGCCGCGCACTGCGCCCCGCCCGCGGCGCAGATCGTTCCCCTGAAGAACACCATCCGCGTGCTCAACGGCTTCGGCAAATCGCTGGAGGTCATCCTGCCGAAGCTGCGCGACGGCTACATCGTTCCCCAAGCCCACGTCGCTCGTGGCCTGGCGCTCGAAAATCCTGACGCCTTCTTCCTTTCACAGGCCGGCGAGTGCTTCCACAACGTGACCGTCACCGGCGGCAAGCAGCGCTCCGAGGGCCCGCTTTCGATGAAGCGCGAATTGCGCGAAGTTTTGCGCCAGCTGGAAGATCTGGAACGTGCCCTGCGCGATGAAGAAATGCGGGTGCTCAGTTTAGGCCGCGAAATCAAGGAACTCTCTTCCCGGCTCGATCGCCTGGACGGCGAGAAACGCGAAGCCGAACATCAGGCCATGACCTCGCGCCACCTGCTGCAACAGCTCGATTCCGAGATGACCCGCGTAGGCGAACGCTTGAGCGTTGCTCAACTCGAACTACAGCGGCTGGCTTCCGAGCGGTCCGAGCAGGAAGGCATTCTTTGCGCCCGGCAGTCGGAAATCGAGACCCTGGAACTGCAGCGCATGCAACTCGAACAGCAGATCGCCTCGGCCCAGGAATCGCTGATCGCTCTGCGTCGGCGCCGCGAGGAGTCTGCCCAGACGACCTCTCAGCACGCGGCCCGCGTGGCCACGCTCGAAGAGCGCCATCGTTCGGCAGTCGCGGTTCTCGAACGGATTGAATCGCTATTCTCGGAAATGGATGAGCGCGTCCATGCTTTGGCCTCGCAAATCGAAGCGGCAGGCGCGGAAAAGCTGCAGCGCGAACAGGAAAACGAGCAATTGGCGGAGCATGCCGCCGACCTCGAAGCCGAGCGCAACGCCGGCCAAACCCGCGAAGGCCTGCTGCAATTTGAAACCGAGCAACTGCGCGCGCGCCTGACCGAAATCGATGAACACCTGCGCAACAGCCGCCTGCTTCTCGATCAGGCTCGAGACCGCCGTGGCGAATTGTCCGCCGCCGCTGCCAAACTCGAATCCGACGAGCAGTATATGTCGGAAACCTGCGTCACCGAACTCGGCGTCGAGCGTGCCGAATTGATGACGGACACAACCCTGGCCAGGGTCAGCGGCGAACAACTCGGCTCCGAAGACCAGCTCTATCGCGAGCTGCGCGCCCGGCTCGAAGCCATGGGCCCGGTCAACATGATGGCTCTCGAAGAATACAAAGAGAGCGCCGAGCGCCATTCGTTCCTCGAAACCCAGCGCAAAGACCTGATCTCGTCGATCGAAAACACCACCGCCACCATCCGCGAGATCGATCAAATCTCGCGCCAGAAGTTTGAGGAAGCTTTCGCCAGAATCAACGAGAACTTCCAAGCGACCTTCAAGAAGCTGTTTGGCGGCGGCCACGCTTTCATGAAGCTGACCGACGAAGAAAACAGCGCCGAGAGCGGCATCGACGTCGTAGCCTCGCCTCCGGGCAAGCGCCTGCAGAGCGTGCTCTTGCTCTCCGGTGGCGAAAAGGCGCTGACCGCTCTTGCCCTGCTGGTCGGCATCTTCCAATACGCGCCCAGCCCATTCTGCATCCTCGATGAAGTCGACGCCCCGCTCGACGAAGCCAACATCGGCCGCTTCACCGAACTCGTCAGAGAAATGAGCGTGCAAACCCAGTTCGTGCTGATCACCCACAGCAAGAAGACTATGAGCATCGCGCCAGTGCTCTATGGCGTGACCATGCAGGAACCCGGCGTCTCGAAGCTGGTCTCGGTACGTTTCGGCGTGTCTTGAAGAAGCATTCCTGGAGGGTGCTCTTAGCGCCTCCCTACGCCTCAGTTGCCGTCAGCTAGGACTTACGGTCGCATTTGTGATCCTGCGGGATCATGACATTGGTGCGACCAAGAACTCCCGTGTCTGAGCAATGGGTCGCATCCGTTTACCATGGCGGGTGCCCGAGCGGCTCCTTCGGGTGACCCTGGAGGAGAGCTGATTCCTCCCCGTTATCCACTCCCGTCCTCAGTTTTTCCACAAGCAGACACAGCCGCAGGTCTTGTCCAGTCGCCTTTCTCGGTCATTTTCGTTTGCTGTCAATCGTTTTCGAATGCTCTGCGGTCATTCCGGGACTTCGGCATGTGATCAGAATCGTTGACAATTTTTTCTGAGCAGCTAGAATACGCCTCGCCTCTTACCTGTAAACTTTCATGATGAGCTCCGACCTTCTCGACTCCGTCCTCCTACAAACTGACTTCCACGATCTCCAGCTCCACGCCAGCGGCAAGGTGCGCGACGTGTATGCGGTCGGCGACCAGCAACTGCTTTTTGTCGCCACCGATCGTATCTCCGCCTTCGACTACATTCTGGCCACCGGCATTCCCCAGAAGGGGCGCGTCCTCACCCAGCTTTCCTTGTTCTGGTTCGATTACCTTGCCGACATCGTCCCCAACCATCTGATCACCGCCGATGTGAACCAATACCCAGTCGCGATTCGCAAATACGCCGACCAATTGCGGGGACGCTCAATGCTGGTCGAGCGGGCAGAAATGTTCCCGGTCGAATGCGTGGTGCGCGGCTACATCTCGGGCTCCGCCTGGAAGGAATACCAGGCCACCGGCGCGGTTTCTGGCATCCCGCTGCCAGCGGGCCTACAACAATCCGACGCCTTCCCCGAGCCCATCTTCACGCCGTCCACGAAAGCGACGACCGGCCATGACGAGAACATTTCCTTCGACCAGATGTGCAAGATTGTGGGGGTTGAAACTGCCAGTCATCTTC
>Ga0210406_10000289_pt1 | contig 73183 bp, 81 predicted proteins | sample IncBWC30MmetaG_FD_155454 | JGI IMG/M metagenome (GOLD analysis project Ga0210406, IMG submission 155454) | Forest soil microbial communities from Barre Woods Harvard Forest LTER site, Petersham, Massachusetts, United States - Inc-BW-C-30-M | ecosystem: Environmental > Terrestrial > Soil >...
CACGCCGCCAGCCTGATCCGACAAAATGTCTCCAAACATGTTCTCCGTGAGCAGCACATCGAAATCCGTCGGTCGCTGCACCAGCAACATCGCGGCGGAATCGACGTACTGGTGCCCCAGCTTCACCTCGGGATAATCTTTGCCCACACGCGTCACAACTTCCCGCCAGAGCCGTGAGCATTCCAGCACGTTGGCCTTGTCCACCGACAGAACCTTGCGCCGTCGCTTCATGGCCAGCTCGAAAGCCACTCGTGCGATGCGCTCGATTTCCGATTCGCTGTACTTCATCGTGTTGATCGCAACCCGCGAGCCTTGAGTTCCTTCGATAGACCTTGGCTGCCCAAAGTAAGCGCCGCCGAGGAGTTCGCGTACGATCATGATATCGGTCCCGCGCACGATTTCCGCCCGCAGAGGAGAAGTGTCCTCGAGAGCCGGGAAGAACACCGCTGGCCGCAGGTTGGCATACGCACCCAACTCACGCCGAATGCGCAACAGTCCCGCCTCGGGCCGCAAGTGTCCGGGATTGTGGTCAAATGCCGGACTCCCTACGGCTCCCAGCAGCACGGCAGACGACGCCAGACAAGCCTGTATCGTGTCCGCAGGCAAAGGATCGTTCGCGACGGTCAGGGCGGCCCCGCCTATAAGCTTATTTTGAAGCTGAAGGGTATGGCCAAAACCGTCGGCCAAAGCCTGCAAGACGGGAATTGCTTGTTCAATAACTTCTGGGCCAATGCCGTCGCCAGGGAGAATCGTAAGGTTCAGAAGCATGGGGAGAATTTAGTAATTGTGCAATTTTGTACTTGGGGTAATAGAAAACCTTGCAGCCAGAATTTTATCTATCGGGGAGACGAAGCTGTTGGCATAGTCCAGCTCGTGAAATTACAAAATTACTCAATCACCCAATTTTTCAAACTCCCCACAGATAGTCTTCCTGTTGCGTCTGCTCGTGATGGGAATCCGCATGAACGGGCAAAGCCACTCCAAAGGCGTTTGTCTGTGGCCCCAACGGAAACGCGTTCGCTGGCTCAGGTTCCGGAGGTGGAGTGTTGACGACGGCCGCTTTCTGCGGCGCAATGGGCTCGATCAGCGGCGTCGCCGATCCCGACGGCTTGTGTGTGTCACGAATCAATTCCAGCAGATGGTGATCTTCCACATGTTTGATCTTGTCCGCCAAGCGGACAAAACGCCGGTAAATATCATCCAATCCGCGGCGATCGAACTGGTATCCCAGTTGGTCACACCGAATGCTCAGAGCATGCCGCCCCGAGTGCTTGCCCAGCACCAGCTTCGAATCCGGAACTCCGACCGACTTCGGCGTCATGATTTCGTAGGTCAGAGGATTCTTCAACACGCCATCCTGATGAATGCCGGCTTCGTGAGCAAACGCATTCCGCCCGATGATCGCCTTGTTCGGCTGCACCGGCACGCCGGTGATTTCGCTCAGCATCTGGCTGGCCGCGAAAATTTGCTCGCCGACCACGCCAGTTTCGTAAGCGTATCGATCTGGACGAACCCTCATGGCCATCACGATTTCTTCCAGCGACGCATTCCCGGCCCGCTCCCCGATTCCGTTGATCGTACATTCGACCTGCCGAGCCCCCGCCGACACTGCGGCCAGTGCGTTGGCGACCGCCATGCCCAGGTCGTTGTGGCAGTGCGCGGAAATGATTACATTTTCAATCCCCTGTACGCGCTCACGGATCGTCGCGATCAATTCCCCAAACTCCGCCGGCACCGTATAGCCGACCGTGTCAGGAATATTCAGCGTAGTCGCTCCGGCTTCGACGACAGCCTCCAGAACACGACACAGAAACTCCGGATGGGTACGAGTCGCGTCTTCCGGCGAGAATTCGACGTCATCACACAGCGACTTCGCGAAACGAATCGCGTCCCGAGCCTGTTCCACGCACTGATCGCGCGTAATCCGCAGCTTGTACTGCAAATGGATATCGGAGGTCGCCAGAAATACGTGGATCCGCGGGCGATCAGCACCCTTCAGAGCGTCCCAGGCCCGTTCAATGTCCGGGCGGCAGGCTCGTGCCAATCCGGCGATGACAGGCCGCCGCACTACGGAGGCGATAGCCTTCACCGATTCGAAATCCCCATCGGAAGCGATCGGGAAACCGGCTTCGATCACATCCACGCCCAGACGGTCGAGTTGGTGAGCCAGGCGCAGCTTTTCCTGCTGGTTCATGCTGCAGCCAGGCGACTGTTCCCCGTCGCGTAGAGTCGTGTCGAAAATCGTGATGCGAGCGCGCCCTGCGGTCATGGATCTCCTCAAAAAAGTCTGATGTTTTATGGTACGGGCTAGGCTCACAGAAGCAAAACTGATAATTCTTCACTAATCATTAGATAATGTTATATGATAAGTATTCCTAATGGCTTATCGAGATTTGATTAAGGGCGGACCCTATGGAACTCTCTCAACTCGAAGTCTTTCTGGCGGTGGCGCGTGAGCACCGCTTCTCCCGAGCCGCCGAGAAGCTCTTCCGCACCCAGTCCGCAGTCAGTCAGACCATTCGCAAGCTCGAGGACGAACTCGGGGAAGCTCTGTTTGACCGTTCCTCCCGCGAGGGCGTTCTTACCGACGCCGGCAAGGTCCTGCTGGAATACGCCGAAAAGCTGATCAATCTGCGGAGCGAAGCGGCCGAATCTCTGACCGAATTGCGCGAATTGCAAAAAGGCAAGTTAGTCATCGCCGCGAACGAATTCACAGTGCTCTACCTGCTGCCGCTCCTGGCGGAGTTCCGCCGTCTGCATCCGATGATCAAGATCACCGTCGAACGCGCCCTCGGCAGCCACATCCCTGACGATGTGCTCCGCTACAGCGCGGAATTTGGGGTGCTGTCATACGAACCGCAGGAAACCAGCCTGCATTCGGTGGTCGTGTACCTGGATGAACTCGTATTCGTCGTTCCCCCGAAACATCCGCTAGCCTCCGCGCCCCAGGTCAGCATCCGCCAGTTGGGTGCCGAATCCTTTGTCGCTCATATCGTGTCGTCGCCTTATCGCGAGAAAGTTCTCCAACTATTCAAGACCCACAAGACGCCTCTGCACATGGATCTGGAGCTTCCTACGCTGCAGGCAATTAAGCAATTCGTAGCGATGGGGCACGGAGTGGCGTTAGTGCCGGAGATCAGCGTCGAGACCGAATTGGCCAGAGGAGAGCTGGTAGGAATTCCGGTCCGCGAACTTCAACTGAAACGCAAGCTCCGCCTCATTTACCGAAAGGATGCCAACTTGTCTCACGCCGCCAGGGCATTCTTGAAAGTCGCCGAAGCGGTGGCCATCGAGCGCAAAGGACGCTACCGCTTCCAGCGTGAGAACTAGAGAAATCCGTTCTCCGGCCCCCAGGAGCAGCACCTCGCCGGAGCGCCTTCATGTCGAAGCTGCAACACAGGCCACCCGCACCTCAGCCGCATAGCGGCGGAATAGGTCCAGTCCGCGGCAGAGGCCGCGGGTGGGCAAAGGTAGGGATTGAGCGAGCCCCGAAAGTGGCGAAAGAAGTGCTCCGACACAGGCTCCGATGAACCACACAACCTGCGCTGAAATCGTCTTGCAACGAAATTCATCAGGCCGCAATGAAAAAAGGAGCAAAGCGAAGTTTGCTCCTTCGTAGAAAAACTTCCCTTCCCGCTTATCAGTCCGCGTAAACCTGCTCTTCGCGGAACGAGGCGAGCGCCGCATCCAAGGACGGATGAACTTCCAGCACCGAGTCCAGATTCGTAAGGTCGAGTAAACTCCTGACCAACGGAGTTGGTGCTGCGCACTTCAGGCTTACGTTCTGTTCTTGCGCCCAGCTTTGCAGCGAAGCCAACTCGCCGATGCCGGCACTATCGATCGAACTCACACCGCTCAGGTCGAGCACCAGCTTCCGCGCCTGTGGCAGCACTTCTCCCACAACGCGCGACAGCGCGGCCGCTTCGTCACGATACACGATGCGCCCCTGGCAGTGCACGATGATGACGTCCCCACGATTGCGTGTTTCCAGACTGAGTTTCAACTTCAACTCCTTGTGGTATTCAAAGGCAGCCACAACTTCCGGCTGCGCCCCCATTTGCCAATTCATGTCCATTGGTTGCATGCTAATAGATAGACGCAAGTGCACAGGTTTTGGCACCATGAAAATCCGGTAAATTTTCATCACTTGCGGGCCCACAACCGGCCTTGGGCGGCACAAATTTTGGCAATTGGGACATCCTGAGCATCCAGTACACTGCATCTAACGGATTTCGTTGATTAAATTGCACTTTTTGCCGGCGTAGCCGCCGCGGAGGAATAATTCGTGTCGAAGACATCTGCCAGTGCGCTGGCGTTTGTTACTTTCATACTGTTCTCGATCCCCATGGCGGCACAATTTAACGGCCTTCTTCCGAACGGCAATGTCTACGCCGGCGTTTCTTACGGACAACTTACCGACGTCATCAACAAGCAGAGTTATCGCGGTTTTGAGGGTTCCTTCGAGGCTCTCCCCTTCACCCGCCTTCCGCGTCTCGGACTGGTGCTCGACGGAAGCGGTTACTATCGACGCGGCACCACGCCAGTTACGCAATACCTTTTCCTGGCTGGCCCGCGCTTTTCCTTTACCTACGGAAACTGGCGTCCCTTCGTGCACGCGATGGGTGGTATCCGCCATATAAACTCCGACGGCTTCATCTACAATCCTGTCGCGATCGACATTGGCGGCGGTGCCGACTACAAACTCCACTTCAAGAATTTCTCCTGGCGGCTGCAGGGCGACTATGTACGCGGTCACTACGCCAGCGCTTATCAGAACGATTACCGCGCCTCCACTGGAATTGTTTGGCGCTTCTAGCTATCGTAGGGCGTATTTCTTCATCAACCAATTGTCAGCTATCCGAATCTCTTTTCTAGACATCCAAAACTTTACCGCGACGCATGGGTTCATGGATGCCAGGAAGGGAGTTTCTTCTCATGTTCAAAGCTGCGTGCCTTGGCGTGGCATTATTTCTTCTCGCGGGATTGGCGAACGCACAAATACCATCGGGAAATGTGTTCCTCGGATTCTCTTACGAAAGTACGAACACGACTGCTTTCGGCCCGAATCTTGTCGGTACGACCGTGAGCCGGCCCAACCTTCATGGTTGGGAAGGCTCCTTTGAATGGAAGGTTTTCCCATTTATCGGTATCGTGGGCGACGTGAGCGGTCACTACGGCACGCAAAGCTTTACGGAACTCACCCCCAATGGTCCGTTGAACATCAGCGTGACCGGACATGAGCAGGAATACCTCGTCGGCCCGCGACTCGCCGTTCCCGTCGGCAAATTCACTCCATTTGGCGAGGTCTTTGTCGGTGCGGCGCATATTCATACGGGCGGAACCTTGCCCGGGCCGTCGAATACCTCGTTCGCGACTGCGGTAGGCGGCGGCTTGGACTATCGCGTTTTTCACCCCATCGCCTTGCGCGTCGAAGGAGATTGGATTCATACGAAATTCTTCAGCTCGACTCAGAATAATCTGCGCTTGTCGGCCGGCGTTGTCTTCCGGTTCTAGCTGCTTATAGGATGTCGGCGTCTGAACGGATGAACCAATGAGACAGTCCAATCTGATGCGTGCCATTACCTGTGCCGCTTTCGCATTCTTCCTTTTCGGATCTCTGCTCAATGCGCAGGTACCGACTGCCGGCAACGTCTTTTTCGGATACTCCTACTATCACCGAAGTGCCTCCTCCAATCTGAACTCCGAGAGCTTCAACGGATGGGAAGGCTCCCTCGAAGGAAAAGTATTCCCGCATGTCGGAATCGTGGCGGATCTCACTGGGCACTACGGTTCACAGTTTCTGGCCCTCCCGGTCGCGACCTGCGCGATCGGCGTCGTCTGCGGGGGAAACGAAAGCGCACACGTTTACCAGGCTCTGTTCGGGCCGCGTGTTTCAGTACCCGTGGGCAGGTTTCAGCCATTCGGGGAGTTCGAGTTCGGAGTTGGGCATATGAGCATCCAGAACGCTTCGTCCAGCACGTCGTTCGCTACGGCGTTCGGCGGAGGCCTCGACTACCGCATCGTTCGTGCCGTTGCGTTACGTTTCCAGGCCGACTACGTGTGGACTCACTTCTTCGGCGCGCATCAGGACAACGCCCGGGTATCGACCGGCATCGTTTTCCGTTTCTGATGAAGGATTGACCAAATCAAAAAAGCAGGATTCAGCTGGTTGGCTGAATCCTGTTTCCTGTGGCCACGACAAACTCCGCTCGATAGGAACAACGACAATAGGAACATCCAGGAAAGTTAGGCGCGCGGCACGCTGTCTGGCTCCGAAGCCCAATATTTGTGGTCGCGCAGAAAATATTTTTCGTTCCAGTAGTTCATGGCTGTCCACAGGAATAGCCGTCCAACACGCATGTGCCCCATCTTTTTGAACCGCCGGTTCGTGGTGTGGACGCCGCCCCGCACCACCGCGAATCGCTTGCGCTCAACCTGCTGGCTTAGCCGGTAATCTTCCGCAAACAGAATCTGCTCGTGAAATCCGCCTAGTTCCCAGAATTTCTTTCGATCAAACAACATGAACATTCCGGTGGCAAACGGACGGTGCAGATACGACAAGTACTGAAACAGGTCATTGCCCACATAGAACGCCTTGTCGAGCCAGCTGCCTTCATTGCACAAAATGTTCGTGGTCACGCAGTGCAACTCCTTCGCATGCGCAAGTTCCACGCAGCGCCGCAACAGCGACCGGTCCGCCAGTTCAATGTCCGCATCCAGAAAAAGTACATAGGAGCTGTCTGCCTGCGCTGCCCCCTGATTGCGCCCGACCGACGGCCTTCCTCCGCGAATGACGCTTACGTTCAAGCGGTCGCGAAAACCCAGCACAATCTCGGGAGTCCCGTCCGTGGAGTTCGCATCAGCGACCAACACTCTCGTACGGGACATCTTCGCGTAGTCCTGATTCGTCAGCGAAGTCAGCAATCGCGGAATCAGTTTCGCTTCGTTCTTCGCCGGAATTACGATCGTCAAGTCGTTCGTGGTATTCATGCTCGTTGAAGTCACGCTGGTTAAAGTCATGGATCTTCACCCCCTCTTCGCCGATCGTCAGATAAGTGAGCCGGGAATCGACCCACCCGCCCGAGTTGTAGTATTCAACCCCGTCCCGCTCCATATGAATTGCCTGATGCGTATGCCCACAGAAAATTCGATCCGCGCCGTGCTCCCCAGCATACGTCATCGCTCCCGAAGCCACCTTCGGCGACATGCGAAGCCAACGAGTGTTCAACCGGTCAATCCATCGCGCGACCGGATTGCCTTTCAGATCCAGTTTCTGCAACTGGAGGAAGAGGGACGTGACCAAACGGCTGAGCCGGACACGGTTCACCTGAAACCCATCAAACTGGTGACCGTGAATCGCAATGTGCCGCAGTCCGCAATACTCCCACTCGTACTGCTGGTAAACGCGAACTCCGACCAGGTGCGACATGATGTTGGTCAACCCGTGATCGTGATTGCCCTCCACCCACACCACCTCAATCTTGCGCTTGGGATTCGAAAGCTTTCGAATATACCCGAGACACTTCCAGTGTTCTTTGGTCAGGCGCGCAAAATTAAGGTCGGCGAAAATGTCGCCCAGCAGAATGAGCCGCTGGAATCGATTTTCCTTGAGTACGCGTGTAGCCTCGCGCGCACGACTCGTCTCTGCACCCAGGTGCAGGTCGGAGAGGATCAACGTGTTGTACACGTGCAGATCCATACTTCGGTTGTAGCAGCGGATTGTTACGGCTTGATGACAATTGCATCAATATTGGTGCATAGGTAACTGTCGAAGTAACTCGGAAGAGCGGCCCTTCAGGCCGCATATGGCGAGAGCCGGGCACGGGCTTGGGCCCGATGGTCCGTCACTGCAACGCGCTGAACCCCGCGCACTGCTCGCCACTCGGAGGTGCCGTGCTGCCCACAGCATTCAGATCGGCGCGGAGCTCATTCTTGTCGGTCGACGAGAAAACTCGTCTGCATTCTGGCCCGGAACACCCCATCCAGATCGCGGCGAGTGTATGGTATTTTGCGGATGAAGCTCACAGCAGATCATTGAAAGATGCTGCGGTGGGCTAGTCGCTCTGGCGAATCCCGTGGATTAGGTAGAGGATCAGAGACCGTTTTGGACAATCACCTTTATGCGATTTTTCAGCGTGACTCAACTTCTTTCGCTCCTGGTGGCCTCAGGGATGGTACTTCATGGCTGCCCGCTCGATGCCCAGCAGCCTTTTCTCGCCGAGGCGCAGTGGGTGCAGATGCGCGATGAAGCCAGCGGCATAGCTCCGTTTGAGAACCTGCGCAACCTGACGCGACTGCACCGGGTACCGGCGACGACGGAGTTCGACCAGGCGGCGGAGTTCGTGATGATGCGCGCGAAGGAATATGGGCTGCAGGATGCCCACACCGAGCAGTTCCCGATCGATGGCAAGATTCACTATGGGCTGATGCGCTCGCATCTGGCCTGGCAAGTGGAGGCGGCCAGCCTGTGGGAGATTCAGCCGGAGCACACGCTGCTGGGCGACTGGGCGACGGATCCGATCCGGCTCGCTGACTACAGCCACACTGCGGAAGCGGACGCGGCGTTAGTCGACGTAGGCCAGGGGACGAGCGAGGCGGACTACGCGGGCAAGGACGTGCGGGGAAAGATCGTACTTGCCGACGGGGCACTTGCAACTGTGCAGCGCATAGCGGTAATGCAGCAAGGGGCGGCGGGGATCGTGAGCGACATGCCGAACCAGACGACCGCATGGTCAGGGCTCGACACTGGTCTTGTGCGCTGGGGCCACCTGGATGCGCTGCTGCCGAACGGGTTTGCATTTATGGTGTCGCGAGCAACGGCGACGGCGCTGCGGACGCAGCTCAGCAGCGGGCGACCGGTGATGCTGAGCGCGCACGTAAAGGCGGAGGTGAAGTCCGGCCACTGGACGGTGGTGACGGCAACGATACCGGGCATAAATTCTCAAGCCGGCGAGGTGGTCTATAGTTGCCACCTCGACCATCAGCGGCCGGGAGCGAACGACAACGCGAGCGGGTGTGTAACGATCCTCGAGTCGGCGCGGGTGCTCAACAGCCTCATCGGCAGCGGCAAGCTGCCGCGGCCCGCTCGAACGCTACGTTTTATCTGGGGGCCTGAGGTCGAGGGTACGATGGCCTTCCTCAGTCGACATCCTGATATTTGTCGTTCCATGCGCGCCGATGTGCATATGGACATGGTGGGCGGCGATCCGTACAAGAACAAGTCCATCCTGCACGTCACCGAGACGCCATGGTCGCTTCCGAGCTTCGTGACCGATGTGGGGGAGCTGTTCGCGGAGACAATCCGGGATGGGGCGGCAGTGTATGCCGAGGAAGGCAGCCATGCGGAGGCCGCGGTGCTGGAAGATCGTGAGGGCGCACCCGGTACACGGAACGAATTTCTGACCGACCGCACACCCTATGCTGAGGGCAGCGATCATGACGACTATGACTCCTCGACGATCGCGGTGCCATCACTCTACCTGCGGGATTGGCCGGATATTTATATTCACACCGATCACGACACGATGGAGCAGATTGACCCTACTAAGCTGCGGCGGGTCGCTCTGCTGGGCGCTGCTTCGGGATACACGTACGCGGCGCTCGATGCCGAAAAGGCTGATTCTTTGCTTCCGTTCTTTGCGGCTCGCGCACAACGGAGGCTGGCGGAGGGCTTTGAGCGGGCGCAACGTCTCGCGCAAGACAGCCAGTTACAACCGAAGGAAGCCTTGTATGAAGCCCGCAACCTGATGACACAGATGCTACGACGCGAACAGGCAGAGCTGCGCTCCTTCTCCACGTACACGCAGAGCGATCCGGAGAAGGTTGGGGTCTTCAGTAAGGACCTCAATGCCCAAGCTGCAGAGTTGAATGGCTGGCTCGACCACAGTGCAGAAATGCGCGGGGTTCACGACTTCCACCCGCTGCCATCCTGGCATGCAGAGCCGGACGCGTCCCGGGTTCCAACGCGCACGGCCGAGTTTGGCCCACTTACGTTCCAGAACGACGACGCGCTGCTGGACCGGCTGGGACCCGAGCGTGTCGGGAAGATTAAGCTGTTTCACAGCGAATCGAACCGACTCTTTCGCGTGCAGGACCGCGGGACGCTTTATGCCTACGAAATCGTCAACTTCGTCGACGGGAAGAGGTCGCAGGGCGAGATACGAGATGCAGTGGCCGCGGAGTATGGGCCGATTACCCTGGATGTTGTAGCCGATTATCTGAAGGCTTGTGAAGAGGCCAAGATTGTGGCGTTTCGCTAGGGGTGCGAGTGTCGTTACAGTTTCGCGGGTAGGATGCATTTCAAACTCCATGAAACAATACACATGCGCCGATCGAAGTGCAGCATGGGATGGAGACGGAGATACGGACTCCGCTTCGCGGTGGTTTTCTTCATCATCAGTTTCGGTCTGGCGGCTCATTCTCAGATTGATGCCGGAGCCGCGCATGGCGCGCTCGAAGTTGCGGGGCGCGACCACCGCTACTACAGCCTCCCGCCGGCGGGACGCAAGCAACTCGCTCCCCTGCGCCAAGAGTGGCGCGCCTTTTTCCATGCGCTCGACAGTCTTGCCGGGGTGAGCCATGCCTGATTGGGAGAAGCGGGTTCGTGAACGCATCGGCCCACGCATGCTGACTCGTGAGTCCGTGGAAAACATCATCGCCGAGTTGTCGGCTCACCTCGAAGACGGGTACCAGGACGGTCTCAGTCGCGGACTCGACGAATCGGAAGCCGCCTCAAGCGCACCGCGAGGAAGTCATCTCAGAGCTGGCCGCTCACCTTGAAGAGGACTTCTACGATGCTCGCTCACGCGGCCTGACGGATACCGAAGCCTTCGCAGGTGGCGATGTCGTTCTACTGGCCAATGGCTGGCCGGTCTGCCAATTTTTTGCAGCAGTAGGGGCGTACTGGTCACAGCGTGCCGAGGCCCCATCGGAGTGCGGCTGACGGTCGGACTTTCACGGGCACTTGTCCGTTTCTTTGCGTTTTCATTAGCGCTCGTTAACTGGGCGGTTCTGCCCATGATAAAAGCTTAGGCAGATCAAGTTCGGCGTGAACTCTACTTCGCCGGCGGCACATACTCCTTTGGCTTGGCAGATCCCTCGCCAAAGAAAAACTGTTCCATCTGCTTGACGATGACTTCCTGATCCTCGCGCCGAGCCGGATTCAGACGATACTCGTTCAGCAGCATCTTGCAGTGCTCCGTCCACATCTTCCACGCCTCCTGAGAGACGTTGTCGTACACCTTCTTTCCCAGGTCGTTGTCAAACGGGGGCTCTTCCAGCCCGGGCATTTCTTTCTTGAACTTTACGCAGAAAACCGTGTGCGCCATGACTTTCCTCACTATGAATCAAGACCGAATTTCCATGCTTCGAATCAAACCGTCTCGAATTTCGTACACATGCTGCACCATCTGATCTGCAAGCAATTTCCCAGCGTTGTCGTGAACCACCTGATGTACATCGATCGCCACGCGCCCATCCGCTTCTTTAGCGAACTTCTTTGGTTCCACCTGAGACTGGACCACCTCGAACTGACGTGTCCAGTAATCCCGCACGGCATCCTTTCCCAGCACGCGGCCGCCCTCCATCCCGTTGGGCCAATCCACGTCGGCATGCATCAGGGCGAGCACGATCTCGATTTCTCGCCGGTTGAATGCCGTATAAGCCTTCTGCAACAATTCGATCTCGGGGCGACACGCCTGCGATTCCGCCATCAAAACACCAAAAGCTTATCTTACACGGATATCGCCACCGAGCAGGCGCTGCATACGTATCTTCGAACGGCCGCCGAAGCCGCTGGACGGGGGGAGTGGGAGTTAGCAAGTCCCCGGAAGGGGCGAAAGAAAAACCTAGACTCAGATCGTCCCAGAACGCCGAATAAAGAAGCGCGTCAGGGTTCGCGACGTAGCCTTGCCCCAACCCCGAGCGCGACGGCCCACATCGCCAGCAACGGGATCAAACTGGCCAAGCCGCGCAACCCGGCCAACTGCCCCAGATTGAATGCTGCATAACGCCCATCCGATCCCGATTCTGCAATCGTCAACATCGACTGACGATTGATTGCCATCTCCCCGGACCAGAACGCCGGACAAGTCACATGCATGATCGGACAACTGTCCTGCATGGGTAATTGCGAAGTCGTCGAAACTACCATCAACGCGATCAGGACGCTGATGATGCCCAGCCCAATCAGCGCCCGGCGCCACACTCGCGTCGCGCGTTGCCAGGCCACAGGCAGACCGACGCACAACAACGGAATGCACGCGCCCGCATACCGCGGACCGAACGACAGTCCGGCCTTCCACCAGTAGAACGATGCGTTGAACAAGAAGTAGTATGCGACGATTGCGGCTGCCACGACAGCCGCCGCACGATAGGTTTTCTGTTTCCACAACCAACGCAATCCAACCGGCGCAGCCAGCAGCACCGGCGACGCAATCAACAACCCGCGAGAACATCCGAGCAAAATCTTGAGCAGCCGGTCCGGATGGGGGTAGGTCAGGCCCAGATACCCTTGCTGCCGCATAAACGAAAACGAATTCGGATCGTAATAGGCATAACTCGGGCGAAACGTCCCAAACGCCGCGTACAAATAGCCCAGCACAACAATCACGCAAGCCCCAGCGCCCACGCTCACTCCCGCCGCCACGCGCCATCGCGCCTTTGTCCCACGAGGCCACGCCTGCGCCAGAGCGAGGCCTGCGAGTAGCGCGGAAGCCGGCACCGCAGGATATTCCGTCACCGTCGCCCATCCCGCCGCGAGGCCCACAACCAGCGCCCACTGAAAATCCGCTCGCGGGCTCGTGGAGTCGTGCAGCTTCAACGCCGCCGCAAACGCAAACAGCAGGCAAGCGCCGACCAGCGCATGTGCCCAGAACAAGCTCGCATACGCCCACATCGGCGTACCCAGACACATGACCGCCGCCCCGAAGGCCGAGCTGGTCGCATCGCAACCAAATCGAATCGCCAGAAAAAAGAGACAGACTCCGGCAAGAGCCGCCGGCAATGCCACCGTGCAAACACTCACCAGATACGACAACGCAAGCTCGCCGCGCGCCGATTCCGGATCCATTCCCACCCTCCGCAACACCGGCCTAACAACCATCGCGAACGGCACCGCGAGAAACACCACCCCCGGGGCCTTGTCGGAATAATAATGCCCCTTGAAGTGCGCCTTGTCCTGGGTATTTTCGTGGTAGGCATCGATCTGCAACGTGTGCCGCTCCACAATCGCGCGCAGCACATCAAAGCGGGAGTTCTGATTCCATCCCCCGCCCTCATAGAAATACATGAACGAGAAGAAAATCACGGCACCCAGCAGAATTGCGGTTTTGCACTGGAAGGAGGATTTCTCGGAAAGGGGGCTCATCTAATTTTTCGAGCCTGGATCTTCTGCCGTCTGGATTTCCGGACTCTCAATTCTCTAGACTGGACCGCGGCGGTCCCGATTCTAGCTGCTTTTTGTGCGGCTAGAGCCTGCCCTGAGCGAACTCGAAGGGGTGAGGACTGACGTCAGCCCGAGCGACAGGGAGCCAGTGCCCGAGGGCGCGATGCACTCACCGCTTTCCTGAAGCGAGAAGATATTCCGCGACGATCTTCCTGGCCTCTTCGTCCGTCACACGATCGAGATCATCCGATCCGTTCGCTGCAGTAGCCAGTTTGCCCTTCACTCCAATATAAACGCCGTCATAGGTCGTATCGCCCAGATTCTCCACCCTGTGCTTGAACGGCGGATACCAGCGCACTTCCCCGGCCTTGGAGAACACTTCGCGCACTTTCCCAGCGTCATCGGTAAAGCGAAGGTGCGCTTCGGTAAGGCTTACCACGACTCCGCCGGGATGATCGTGCAGCACAGACTTTTCGTGCGGACCGTAGTGAACCGACACCACCTGCACGCGGTCATTCTCAAAGTTCAGCCTGTAATGCTTCGGTTCCACCTTGGTTGGATCCTGCGCCCGACCGCAAGCGGCGGCCAGGCTCAAAAACGCCCCAACCCAGAATACCTTCGAGCACATCCCCGCCTCCTGCCTGCGTTTCCTACTTCTCGGGAGAACCTACGCCACTCTACTTCTCGCCTCGAAGAGGTGTCAACGACTGGGACAGAAGACGCCCCATAGTGGTAACTTTACCGAGCACAGCGACACTCCTGTTAACCGGGCCACCTCCGTCTTGCCGCGGCCCGCCTTCAATAAAATCTCCACTTCGAGAAGCCTTAACATGCTCAACATCCTCCTCTCCCTCCGCCACCGCCGGCCCATGGACCGGCGGGTACGCACAGGAAGAGTTCTGCCGCTTATGGCTATCACTGGATGGCTCAGAATTTCCGGAATGAGGTGGGCCAGAATTTCCGGAACTCACACCTTGCCTTGCCGACACAGGCTCGGCGTTCGTAACGACCGATCCGAGCGGGCGGTTTTTGTACGCTCTCTCGAGCTCGGCAGTGTTCTAAAGCACGAACTGAGGGGGCGATGAGAATGGAATGTGTATGTCGAAGGAGGCGACTGCGTAGCGTGGGCGAACGTCGTAGACGCGCTCGATATTGCGCATAGCAACGGCGCGAAAGTCTTCCTTGTTCCTCAGCCAAACAGGAAACCAGGCAAAGCGTATTTTGGGTACGCAAGGCGGAAACCTTTTCCGCTACTGCCACATTGATGAGCTTGTTTAGAACTACGCCTTCCAATTCCGCAGCTTTGCGTAACTCTTCCAGCAACGAGGGCTGTAGTCTTAATGCGAAATTACTCCGTCTCATGGGTTCAAACTCCTAATCTGCTGAAGCACCGTAGCCGGTAGAATTAAGGCGCAATCAAAGCCTTTGTGCCAGCTGCGAAGTCAGGCTGATTGAATGTCACCATTGCACGCCCGGTTTCAGCACCGCTCAGTCCACATGCGGCCAGATGCTGCGGCCGGGTCAGCACCGCTTCATACTCAAGTGCGAGCGGGACCGAGAGCAAGAATTCAAACTTCCGATGAAGCGGAATTTCTAGGACCACAAGCCTCCAGCCGCTCACTATCGCCTGACTGATCCCGGAACTGAGTTCTACGCAGAATTCGTGGCGCCGCTTGCAGGTAGCACTGTCAGCAGGGGTAGGAAACCAAGCAACACACATCGGGGCGGTTCGTGATTGCGGGCTTGGTAACTTCACCAATGTAATTGAATGTAATTGAATGTAATTATAGTCATATCCGGTTCCAGTTACTGCAATGATGTTGCCCGCCTTCAACAAAAACCAGACACACACTTGACAATCAAATGACATTCGAGTCGCATCTCGCAGCATGTGGCTGCGTCTAACTAGCATACGTTCTTAAAACATACTCATCATAGAACGTTCTATGACAGACGTATGGAATAAAAGCAGAGGATTTGCCCAAGATTCTCGACAGGGATTCTCCGCATAACTCATATTGCAACAAAAGGAGTAAGTTATGAAGTCAACAATCATCATGTTTCTCGCAGTCTTAGTAGCTGTGTCAGCCGGCGTCGTCGGCACCGCGCACGCAGAAACCGATGGCACCGAGATCGCCACTGTGCCGTTCGATTTCTATGCCGGAGGACAGAAAATGCCGGCCGGACACTACACCATTGGGCTCGATTTTAAGAGCAAAATAATCACGCTCCGCGATGACGTGGGCCACAACATGTTCCTGATGGGGACTCCGGGCGGAGATTCTAACAATAAGTCAGAGCTGGTGTTCGAACACTCAGGAGATTTCTACGCTCTCAAAGAGCTCAAGAGTGATGTCATTGACTTTGACCTAACATTCTCTACCAGGATGCCTAAGCAGGAAACGGCGAGCCGCACTTCGCCGTCGCGGGTCGAGGTCGCGCTGAATCGGCCGTAGCAACGGACGGCGGAGGCCGGACATTGGTCCGGCCTCCACCGGACAATCACTCCGCACGTAAAAAAGCCAGGAATATTCACATCAGCCTCCAGTCTGATGCCCTTCTGGATGATCACGGCGTCCATCTTCCTTATTAGTTCAATGGCCATGCGTACACAGAAACTGCAGGCGGACACGCGCGCCAGCCTGCTCGTGACCGCGCCTGACGTCGGTGGCGACGCTCGCGGCGCAGCCAGAATCACACTAGTTGGAAATGTTCAGGCAATACCGCAGCCCGCGGTACCCGAAGCGCGTAACCTCTACCTCACTCACCACACCAGTAGCATGTATTGGGCTGATTGTGAAGATTTTTCTTTTTACCGGATGGATGTGGTGGACGTTTACAACGTGGGCGGCTGCGGAGTGATGGGCTGGGTATCTGCGTCGGATTATGACCGTGCACGACCCGACCCTCTGGTTGACTCAATGGTCGAAATCATTTAGCACATGAACGTCGACCACAAGGATGCACTTGGCATGCTTGCTCGTATGTTTGCTGGCATTCAGTCACAGGAAGCAACGATGACAACGGTCGATCGCCTCGGCTTTCATGTGCGAATGAAGATCTCGGGTGGCATGCGGGGCGCGCGCATCGCATGCTTGCGGGAAGTGAGCAGTGCGGCTGAGGCTCGAAAAGTCTTGGTCGAAATGGTGCAGCAGGCCCGCTCACAGACCTAGTGAATCACCGCACATTTAGTTAGCACACAACTGGCACTCCAGGTTGACGGAAAGCCCCACAAAACCGCAGTTTTCGACTGATTCATAGTCAGTTAACCATCTGCGCAGAAAGAGGAATCGGGGGAGGAGATTGAACTTGGGCCCACTGATTTAAGAGTCAGATTTAGTCCCGTTCTGAGCACGAGATCGCTAATAGGAGTTCAAAGACTATCCCGCAGAATCACTGGAGGCGTCGAGCGCCAGCAAGATACCTCTCGAAGGATCCGAGAGAAGCCGACAATGCTTTACTCCTCGTCTGAATACTCGCCGGGAACATCATCTTCTGGCACTTCGTGAGTGCGCACTTCCCTCTCATCAGCGTTGTCTGCAGCTTCCACGCCCGTTACCACGTCGGCCTCGAATGCGTTCCCTTCTTCCAGTAACTCGTCAACACTTTCCGAATCCGCACTCTCAACGCCGGACAATCCCTGCAGATCTCCCGATTGCCCGCCTGATTGCGTTTCCGGCTTATCAGACGAGAATGCCGCAGAATCCTTCTGTTTGGCAGCGCTCCGCGTGCGTCCGGCCTTCTTCTGGCTTACGGGCTGCACTTTCACTGCTGCCTTTTTCGCGGGCAATTCCCGGTTGCGAGTTTGCTTTCTTGACGGCTTCTTCGCCGCCTTCTTCGCCGCCTTCTTCTTCGAGGTTAACTTCTTGGCAGCAGTTCTGTTCGCGTTCGTCCGCTTCTTATTGCTTTTCTTTTTAGCAGCCATAGCCGCAGTGTAACACCGACACCTGCGCTCACCGAAGCCGATCGTGCTGGGCCCTGCAAGTAGCTGGGTCCCGAGAGCCGGGGGTTTCTTCCTACGTCAGATTTCACTTAAGCTAGGCCTATCTAAAACGGCCATTATTACGGCCGCCGGTTGTGCTCAACTTTGAAGGCAAGGAGCAGGTCGCGACTACGAGGTCAGAGCGGTAACCGAGAACAGACAATTGGCAGTGCTTTCGAGCTCCATGCCTTTCGGCAGCGTTTCACCGAAAGTACGCACCACGTCGGCGCGGCCTGGGACGATGTATTCCTCCAGTGGTCGTGAAACTGTTTCATCTGAAACTCCGGCTGACTTTAGCTTTGCACGGGCGCGTTGCAGCACGTCCTGGGGAATGTCGCGGGTGCGATCGTTAACCTTCCTTCCCAGCTGAAGGACCGCCGCCGCCGTTTCGTGGGTTAACTCAGGCAAATCCAGAAGCACAGAAATCCAGTCAGCCGCGTTCCCCAGAGGGATCACACAACTGAGAGATCCATAGAGCGGGATGCGCGCCCCAAATCTGCCCAGTGCCCACAACCAGCTGCTATCAGAAGGTTCTTTCTGTAACTTACGAAGGATCTCCGTTCCAAGGACCGACCTTGTCTCCCCGGGCAGATGTTCAAGGCTCGCCAGCAGACGCCAACCGTCACGCTCAAACTGTGAGTTCAATCGGGCAGCGGGCTTACGGCCAATGCCGGCCTTTTCAAGATAGTTCCGAAGTTCGTGGTGCTGGGCAGCATTCAGACCGCCGGCGACCCTTCGCCACATCACCAGCCAATCGATCTGGCTTTGAAGTTCTCGTGGAAATGCCAATCCTGATAGATATAGTCGTCGCACCTGCGCAATTCGATGGCTGTCTTTCAAATCTCCAAAACCGGGTCTCAGACAGTAGCCAAAAAGATTGAGCCAGCGAACTTCATGCTTCGGGCTTAGCTTTCTCCCCTCTGAAACGTCAAGAAGCACATCGCAGAAGGCGCGCACTACCGGCGTAGTCCACGCTTCCCTCTTCAAGCTCGTGACCGACTCCAATTGCCCCACCAGCGAACCGGGCTCTACTGAATCGCCCTCCCCCGCTCCGGTAAAGGCTCGCCGAATCAAGCTCGCAGCAGCATCCTGCGATTGCTCCGATACGCTGGATGCTCCCTGTCGAACCACGGTTGAGGTTTGCGGCGATGACAACCTGTTTGGCTCCGTCGCGCTTACCGCGCCTCTCAATTCGAACCGTAGCGGCCATCGGTGCGGCGAGTTCAGAGACTCACACCAGAGTTCGAGCGTTCCCACCTCCGTAAAGCTCACCGACAGGCGCACTGCCAGTTCCATCTGTTGGAGCTTCTTTCCATAGCGCAGCAACGTGACCAGAGGCGCATGATGATAAACCTCTTCGGAATCCAACTCGGCGATTGCTCCGTGCGCGTCATGACGAATCGTTGAGCTGTACAGATGGAACGATACGGGACGGTTGGTTAGCACGGCGAATTCACGATCCAACAGCGGTAAGGTCGTTCCCTCGTTCGTGCCGGCCGGCATTACACACACCGCCTTGATGCCGTGTTCCGAACGGATTCCAACATAGTGTGTCCTGGCGCTTCCAGCCTTGATGCGGAGTCCCGTTCCTCGCTTCGTCCGAGCGTAGTAAGCCGCTCCAATGGCGACGGCGCTGCTCATGACGTCGTTCCTCAGAATCTTCGGACGCCGCGAGCCCCCTTCGCCAAACCAATGGACGATGGCCTCGGTAATTCGCTCGCGAGCGATTTCGGGGATGCAAAAACCTCCGTTGAAGAGAACGGCGTCTGGTCTTGCCAGCAACGGGCGATCATTGAGCTGTGAGGGAGAGCCGCTTTCGGCGCCCATAGCCATGGCGGCTCGCTTGAGGAATGCTGCAAGATGTTTGGTGATGGCTGGATCAGTCGCATATGGCAGCCCGATTTCGCGAAGGCCTGCGACACGGGTACGGAGCGGCATCTGGTCAGGACTGGTCAGTGGCAGAAAGCCGCTGGTGATCGCATCGGTCACTTCATCGCGGGTCAGCTCGCTGCTTAGCATGTGGCCTACGACGGAACGTCCACCACCGAGAACGGAGACCGGAAGACGGTCGATGTTCTCCTCGGTAAGCAATCGTTCTTTGGCCACCGAACATGCGATCCGCAATCCATGGCGCTGACGCAGGCTGAGCTTTTTCTTGAGCTTCTGTTCGACGCGGTTCGCTAGCGCGAGGTCGAGACTCTCTCCTCCCAGCAAGAGGTGATCACCGATGGCAGTGCGTTCAAATTGGACGTTCAGCCCTTTCACTTGTGCACGAACGAGACTGAAGTCCGAGGTTCCACCCCCGATATCGCAAATCAACACGAGGTCGCCGTCTCGCAGGTGCTCTCCGACGTCTTTCTGATGCGCTGCCACCCATGCGTAGAATGCGGCTAACGGCTCTTCCAGCAGAGTCAGGGTTTGCAGTCCAGCCTGGCGCGCCGCTTCCACTGTCAGCTCTCGAGCCTCCTCGTCGAATGAAGCCGGTACGGTGAGTACGATTTCCTGGTTCTCGAACAGCTGTTGAGGACTGGCGGCGCCCTCGGCCGGCATCGAATGATTCCACGCGTTCCGCAGATGCATGAGATAACGGGTGGAAGCTTCGACGGGAGACACCATCGGTTCGGGCGGCCTCGCCTCGCGCGGCAGAATGTTTGACGTTCGATCGACGGTGCTCTGGAATAGCCATGACTTCGCCGCAGATACCTGGCGCCCTGGAACCAGCGCACCTTGGTCACGAGCCATTCTGCCAACGATTGCGGACGGATGTTCTTCCCAGGGCAAGCTCACAGCTCCCGAGGAGACTTCATCTTCCGTTGGGAAATAAAGAAAAGAGGGCAAGAGTGGTAATGTGCGCACTTCACCCGGGGCGGTGAGCTGCGCAACCTCAAAGACTCTTATCGCTGACGAATCGGATATGTTCCCGCTTTCGTGGGTATCGACGTAGGCCACGGCGCAATTCGTAGTGCCCAGATCTATTCCAATCAGATAGCGGGACGGGCCTTGCATCAGGATCACAGAACAAGCTGTTCTCGATTTGTCATTGGCCGCTCTTCTCGCGGATGTTCAGTTCGAGCTTCCAGCGGTTGGCACCGTCACGCGAAGCACACCAGAGTTCCAATGTGCCGATTTCTGTTACGCGCGACTCCAAGCGCACAGGCAACACGGTCCCTTGTTGGCCCGCAAGAGTGAGCGTTACGTCGAGCGGGCTGAGCTCCTCGATCTCGCTGCCCCAGTTCTCCAGAAGATCGCCGACCCGGTCCTGCTTTCGAATCGTGGAACTCAGAAAGCGGAATTCTGCGGGTTCCCCGACGACCAACCCGAACTCCCGGTCTGGCATTATCGCCTCGGTGCCCTCCTCCATCCCAAATGGCACAACGCAGAGCGCCTTCAACGGAGCTTCCATCCCGGGGACGGCGGGCATGGCGCTTTCGATTCCAATGTAGTAAGTGCGCGAGGCGCCACTGCGGATGCGCACTCCCTGTCCGCGGCGTGCCCTCCCATAATAGGCTGCGCCTCGCGCGACTGCGTGCTCCAGGTCAGGTGCGTCCAGAACATTCTGCGGACCCAGCGTTTCAAATCCTTCTTCGGTCAGCCAGCTATTCAGCACTTCAACCAGTCGCTCACGTAGCATGTCTGCTTTCATGACACCGCCGTTGAATAGAACATGCGTCGGGCATGCCAACCCGCCTCGTCCGCGGCGAATGTTGGCGCTCTCCGGATTGTTTTGCACCTGTTGCGATAGAAATCGCGCGAGGTGTTTCGTAACTGCCGCATCCGCGGCATACGGCAGACCCAATTCCTGAAATCCAATGCGACGCTGCCGGGCCGGCATGTCGCCGCTTGCTACCTTCGGAAAAAATCCTTCGACGAGGATGCGATTCAGTTCTTGGCGTAAGAGTTCCGTCTTGATCGTTCCGCCAACCAGCTTGCGTCCTTTGCCCAACAAGGTGACGTCTTGCTTTTGGCTCTTCGTATGTTCGAACAAGTACTCTTTCGCGGAGCGGCACTGGTGCCATAAACCCTGCAACTGATAGGGGTCGATGCGACGGCCTTCGACTTCCAGCTTCTGTTGCAGCAAACGCGCTAGGGCAAGATCCATGTTGTCGCCGCCCAGCAGGATGTGTTCGCCGACTGCGACACGTTTCAGTGCCAGGTCGCCATTTTCCTCCGAAACCGTGATCAGGCTAAAGTCGGTCGTTCCGCCGCCCACATCGCAAACCAGAACCAAATCGCCGACCTTGACGCGCTTGCGCCACGAATCCCCTTGGCTCTCGAGCCACGCATAAAATGCGGCCTGTGGTTCTTCGAGGAGGGTGACTCGTTGCAGTCCAGCCTGCTCTGCTGCACGCCGGGTTAGTTCTCGCGCTTCCTCGTCAAACGAAGCAGGCACGGTGAGGAAGACGTCCTGCTTGGCCAAGGCGTGGCCCTTCCCGCCCGCCACATGGTGTGTGTCCCATATAGTGCGGAGGTATTGCAAATACTGCGAAGAAACCTCCACCGGAGAGAGCTTGCTTATCTCTTCCGGAGCCTGCCACGGGAGAATCGGCGCGGTGCGGTTTGCGCCAGCGTGCGAAAGCCAGGACTTGGCCGACGCGACCAGCCTTCCAGGACTCTCTGCTCCGCGCTTGCGCGCCAATTCTCCAATCACGAATTTCGGTTCCGCATCCCAAGGCAAGCTGAGGCTGCCCTTGGGGAAATCCATGTCACCCGGAATATAAAGAAAGGATGGGAGCAGCGTTCGATCCGCCACTTCATTCGGATTGACCACCTGAGGGATGGTGGCGACTTCTATCCGAGCGCCCTCCAAGGCGGCCGCGCTGTCGCAGTAAGCCAGTGCGGAGTTAGTAGTGCCTAAATCGATGCCAACAATGAATTCTGAGTCCAACTGTTGTCTCCTGGGCCAAGTCTTGCGCCCCTTGAATATGGCATGGATCTGTGCCTAGATGCGGCGTCGCTAAGGAATCTCGACCTCTGCGGGCGCAACAATCGCTCTGCCGGAACCCAGCGGCATCGACGGCAAAGTAACCGCGGCCACCCGCCAGCCGCGATGGCGCAACAAACCTCGAATTGGTGGTTCACCCGCTACGTTGCCGACCAGTTTGATCGCTGCCGGGTCGAAGCCAACCGGTACGGTCACAGGATGGTCCTCTTCGGAAGAAAGGATCGGCTCAAGTTTCATGTAGCGGTCCAGCGCCTGGCGACAGGAAATGTGGATGCTGCGCACGGCAGCTCCGAGTTGTCCATCAGGATAGGAAGAGACATCCTCCTGCAGAAAATCTACCAGGCGGCCATCACGCTGCAACAAAGCCAGCATCTGCACCGCTCGATCGGCCGATTCAGGCATCAGTTTGTCACCTGCAACCTTCTGAGCCTGAGCCTGCGGCGCTGCCCTTGCTGCGACAGGTTCGACCTCTGCATTCGAAGTTGTCAGCACCCGCACTATGTCTTGCGGGATCTTCCCCTCAAACAACAGCGAGAAAAAACAACGAAAGGCAAAAGACAACCGTGTTGAAAACCCAATCATAATTGCTCCGAAACTACGCAGTTCGACTCCGGAAAACTGTCTTCATTCTAAACGCAACCGCCCGCAGGACCCGCTCTGGGGCCGACGCCTCGAAGCAATTTGTCGGGTGTTTATGTTCCAGGCTGTGCATTCGCCGACAAAATGACCCCTTCCTTCTTTCTCCGCTTATTGAGCTTCAAGGTCGATGATCGTCCAGCGTAAGATATTGTTTCTTCAGGAATGGCGCAAAACGCCTACAGATTCACCAACAATCACGGTGGCGAATGTCGAAAAGCAGAACGACAGGAGGTCTTCCGAGTGTGGCTTAGCGCGATCGGCTGGACAGCAATGGCAGTCTTCTCAAGTTCGTACTTCTTCAAAGAGGCGGCAACGCTGGCCGGATCCAGGCCGCGGCAGATGCCAAAACCGGTAATTAACGAGGGTACGAATCGAAGTAACCCCCCTGACCTGAGGGGCCGGTTTGCGCCGCTCTTTGCTTCGTGGTATTTCTTGGGCCATGGCAGTTTCAGTGGAGATGCAGCACGCGGGAGATCCGAGCGCCCAAGCTGAGGTTCGAGCGGCCATCGAGCATGTTCTTGCCGATCGGGATGGGGATTGGCTGGTTTCGCTGGTCGGCTCTCAGGCGAATGACCGCTGGGAGATGACGATTGTTGGGCCGAATGGGTTTGAACGCTCCTACACGCTCGAGGGTGTTGCCGGGGAGCATCGGCCGGAGGTGATTCGGGGTTTGCTGGCGAGGATGTTGCCGAAGTAATCCGCTCAACCCACAGATCAAGGTGAGCGCGGCGCACTAAGCGAATATCCCAAAGATCATCGCCGATCCGCGCGATACTAGAGCCGGATGTCCGGCAGGCCAGATCAATCGCTCGTGTTCGGGCTTTCGAACGCCCGATAGCGCCCTATCCTCAGCGCACGTTCCTCACGGTCCTTTCGCAGCCGGTAGCGCCAAGCCCAAACCGTTGTCAGCAGTACGACGACAAGGCATGACTCAACAAATATTTTTTCTCCATCCAGAGGATCGATTGCATTGCCCTTCAAATGGGGATCCGTAAGAATGCCGTGAATGAAGAAACAAATAGTCGCCACATAAATGAGGTAATGAAACAGCTTCCACTGGTGACGACCGAGCCGAAGCCGAAAATATGAGGTGAGCAGGACTACCACGATCAGGTACAGGCTGATCGCGCCGATTGTATTCTCAATCGGTTGAACTGGAGACCACACTGGAAAGGCCACATCCAGCAGACGCCAACGAATGTTTTTCGAAAAAAGCAGGATGACCGGATGGGCTAGAACTGACGCCATTACGGAGTATGCCGTCCAATTGTGAACCGCGAAGATGTTGATTCGCCGATGAGGCCACAACCGCGATGGACTGTAGCGCACCGCGATTAGCAATCCCAGACAGATGTTTGCGGTAGCCAGAAAGACCGCTAGCAGTCCAGTGTCCGCGGAAAGGTCAAGCGTCGTCATTCCTACCAGCTCCCCCTAGCGCTGCACGTTGGATGCACGAATCTACTTTCGGTAAGCGTGTTGAATCACGGCTCGCCGAGCGTTCGTCTTTACGTTGATTACACCTTGCAAGTGTTATGAACCCCCGCCCGCGAACTCTTTCCTCCTGGCTTGGCGCGCAGACTGGTTCAAAAAAGCAATCCTCATCCGTTAAACTGAGGAATCGAAACTGGGGATAACTACTTGGACAAATTCAAGCGCTCGCATCGCCATATCCTTATATCGCTTTTCTTATTCGCAATCTCATCGGCTGCCCAGACGGTTCCGCCAGAACTCTTCAGCGGGCTCAAATGGCGGCTGATTGGGCCTTTTCGAGGGGGCCGGGTCGTAGCCGTGGCGGGCGTGCCGGGCGATTCGGCTACCTTCTATTTTGGTGCCGTAAACGGTGGGATTTGGAAGACGACTGATGCCGGTGTTGTCTGGGCTCCGATCTTTGATGGGCAACCGGTCGCATCGATTGGCGCTCTTGCGGTTGCGCCCTCCGATCCTAAGACTATTTATGCCGGAACCGGCGAGTCCGACATTCGGTCGTCTCTCTCCTTTGGCAACGGTGTGTACAAATCGGTGGATGCTGGTCGAACCTGGCTGCATATCGGCCTTGAGGACACGCGCCACATCAGCCGAATCGTCGTCGACCCGCAGAACGCCGATGTCGTCTATGTCGGCGCACTGGGGCATGCTTATAGTCCGAACGAGCAACGCGGTGTCTATAAATCCACCGATGGCGGAATGCATTGGACCAGAGTTCTCGATCAGGGGCCCGAGATCGGCATCTCCGATCTGGCAATCTGTTCCGGAAACCCGCAGCTTTTGTTGGCCGGCGTCTGGCATACGTGGCGTCCGCCCTGGAGCACGTATGCTCCAGTAGATCGGCCCGGTGGCGGTTTGTATCGTTCTCAGGACGCCGGCAAAACCTGGTCTCGACTCAGTGGAAGTGGCCTGCCTCAGGGTGATTGGGGACGGGTTGGAGTCGCTGTGACGGCGAATGGCCAACGAGTGTATGCCCTCATTCAAGCAAAAAAAGGCGGCTTGTACCGTTCCGACGATGGAGGAAATACCTGGGCGCTTGAAAACGCAGACCCGCGGCTGACCAGCCGTGCATGGTATTTCAGCAGCATCACGCTTGACCCGCAGGATCCCGACGTGATCTACATCCCCAATGTCGCCCTCTACGGCTCACAGGATGGTGGCAAGACGATTTCAATCGTTCGAGGTGCACCCGGCGGAGACGATTACCATCAGATTTGGATTGATCCTAAGAACCCAGCGAGCATGGTCCTCGGAACGGACCAAGGAACTACGATCAGCCTCGACCGTGGCCGTACTTGGAGTAGCTGGTACAACCAACCCACGGCCCAGTTCTATCACGTGATTACGGACAACCAATTTCCCTACGTCGTGTATGGAGCGCAGCAGGACAGTGGAAGTGCCGCCGTCTTCAGTCGCACCGATCATGGTCAGATTACGCCGCGGGACTGGTTCCCAGCCGGCCCCAGCGAAAGCGGATATATGGTGCTCGATCCGAGTGATCCGAACATTATTTATCTGAGCGGAACTTATGGCACGGTTGGCCGCTTCAATCGCCGCACTGGCTTGAGCCAGGACATCACGCCTTGGCCCGTATCCGTATTTGAATCTGAGATCAACCAACGCAAATATCGTGCACCTTGGAGCCCGGTGCTCGTGTCCTCGCCCCTTGACCCGAAGGCTCTTTACCTTGGCACGCAATATGTAATGAAAACAGTCGATGGCGGTTTGCACTGGGAGACGATTAGTGCCGACCTCACCGGATCAACGCACCCCCCAGGAAATACCGAGGCGCAAGTACCGCCAACCATCGACAACGCGAGGCAGCGAGGGTACGGAATTTTGTCCACGATCGCGCCATCCCCCCGCAGCGCCGACCTCATTTGGACAGGGAGCGATACGGGCTTAGTTCACCTTACCCGGGATGGTGGAAAAACCTGGAAAAATGTCACTCCAAAGGGACTCAGCGACTGGAGCGAAATCTCTCTGATAGAGCCTTCGCATTTTGATCCCGCAGTCGCTTACCTCGCTGTTGATCGCAGTCGCCTCGACGATCAGACACCCTACATCTATCGAACTCGCGACTTTGGCGCGAACTGGCAATTGCTTACGCGCGGCATTGCCGCGGCGGCGTTTTTGCGTGCAGTCCGCGAGGACCCTCAGACCAAGGGACTGCTCTTTGCCGGAACCGAGTCAGGAGTCTACGTCTCGTTCGACGACGGTGATCACTGGCAATCCTTGCAGCTAAACCTTCCAGTCACTTCAGTCCGAGATCTCACGATCCATGGGGATGATCTGGTGATCGCGACACACGGCCGGTCGTTCTGGATTCTCGACGACATCACTCCCCTCCGCCAAACACCAGAGTCTGACAAGGCCAGCAGAGCGTGGCTTTTCCATCCGGCCACGGCTACCCGCATCGACAACGACACGTTTGTGGGAACCCCCCTTCCGCCTGAGGAACCCACGGCTGAAAATCCGCCGGCGGGTGCAGTGATCGACTACTTCCTGAAATCCGCTTCCAGCAACGTGACACTAGAGGTTCTCGACGCCGGCCAGAATCTGGTACGGAGGTTCTCTTCCGAAGATCCGAGCCCAACCAAGCATGGGCCGCTTCCCGTGGCGGAGCGCTGGTTTCCCAAACCAGATATTCTGGGGAAAACTTTCGGAATGCACCGTTTCGTCTGGAACCTCACGTGGGGAAGCTCTGGAGGACCGATCGCAGACGAAGACACCGATCTTCGCAATCCCAGCGGACCGAAAGTGATACCGGGAACCTATCGGGTCCGCCTTACGGTAGACGGGCAGTCCCAGACTCAAACGCTCGATGTAATCATGGACCCGAGGTCGCCCGCGACCGCCGAGGTTCTGGCGCAGCAGTTCCAACTCGGTCAACAGATATTTGACGAAACCATCCTGGCACGGCGGGCACTGGCCGAGATCAGCTCGATTCAGAAGCAGTTAGCCGAAGCACAGCAAACCCAGGCAGCGCGAAGCGCAGAGGTCAAGACTGCGCTAACGGAGTCCCAATCCAGCCTCGACAGAATCCTCACCGGCAAAGAGAAACCTCCAGAGCAGGGCCACGGACTGCAGGACGCCTACAAGGATCTGGCATCCGCTCTGCGAGTTGTCGAAGGGGGCGATCGCGTTGTGCCATCTCAGGCCATCGCCCTTTATACTGAGTCGAGCCAACAACTCAAAGCACGCATGACCGAATGGACCACATTTAAACAAACGAAGTTGCCAGACCTCAACCGACAACTGCGCCAGGCAAATCTCGCGCCCATCGTCATCGCTGACAGCAAGCAGGAAGCTGAATCTTTGCCCTCGCGATGAATTAAGTGGGGCTGTTTGAATGGGCACGAGTCCTTGGCCGCGAAACAAGCAGGCTACAGGGTGACGAGGGGACAAGCTACTAGTGATTGAAAACATAGTGGCCAGAAAACGAACTGAACCGCCGACGTCCGTTCGCGGCAAAAGCCAGGCTGGCGATTTTGAAGTACACGGGAACTGTTCGCGTTACTTCGGCATCACCACGACTGCCTCTTTTGGCATTGCGTCGAGCGTAGCTTTATCGATGCCCAAATGAGCGAGGACAAGGTCTGGCGGTGTATGCGTCAGCCATTCCGAGAGGGCAAGGTCCTGATAGAAATTGCTCTTGAACATCTCCAGAAATTTCAAGTCGGTATCGCCCGTATTCTGCACGTAGTGGGGCAGCGTCTTTTGGACGTACCCAACGTCTCCCGCCTGAAAGTCCATCGTCCGGGCGCGGCCTCCCGTAGCGAACACGGTCATTCTTCCCGAACCGCTCATGAAATACTGCCACTCGTCGGCATTGGGATGCCAGTGCAGTTCGCGTATGCCCCCCGGACGGACGGTAACGATCGCGGCCGCAATCGTGGTGGAAACCTTGAACGTGCTCGAATCAATGATCCGCACCTCGCCTCCCGCGGTGCGCTTCGTAACTGGTTGCTGCGCCATATGGAAAGCGAAGTCCTCCGGCGATGGGCCCAAAGAGCCACCGGCTGCTTTCCGATCCTCCGCCAGAGGACCGGGGACCGCAGCCTGGAAAATAAACTTCTCCCGCCGTGGCATTTTTTCCAGCGCCTGCTCAGGCGCGCCGAAGTTTTTCGACAGGACGTCGTGGGGCGTGTGCGCCATCCAATCGGTGAGCAGGACGGTCTCATATTCCGAAAAGTTGCCGTCGTCGAACACCAGCAGAAACTCGGCGCCGTCAGGCTTCAAACCTTGAATCGAATGTGGAATTCCCGTCGGAAAGTACCAGAGATCACCTTCGGTCACATCGCTCACGAAGCTCTTGCCATCGCGATCAATCGCGGTGATCCGCGCGTTTCCGTAGAGCATAATGGCCCACTCAGCAGCGGTGTGCCAGTGCAATTCCCGAACGCCGCCTGCCGTCAATCTCATGTCCACGCCTGCCATCGACTTGGAAACCGGAAGCTCGCGGACCGTCACCTCGCGGGACCATCCGCCTTCTTGCATCCGCTTGTGGGAGAGTGCGAAAGGATACTTGAACGTCTGCACGCCGCCTGCGTCCGTAGGCGGCGGCAAGAAAGAATCTGGATTTTGGGCGTCGAGCGGAGGATTGCCAGGGCCCGGAGCGCTGGCACTGCGCTCGTTCTTCGTCGGATAGGGACGCTGTTCCTGACCTGCGGCATCCGCCGACAACATTCCGGCAGCCGCTAGCGCCGCCGAACTCATCCCCAAAAATCCACGCCGCGAAAATCTGTCTTTGTTAGCATCGTCGCTCATGAGTATCGTCTTTCTGGAACACGACTGGAGTAACCTCCGATCCCAACTCCGTTCCGCAGGACGATACGTCGGCCAACATGCGGTGTCAATCCTCGAGTCAGAGTGAGCGCCAGAGCGGAAGTCATGTTGTATAAAGTTGAATGCGCTGATCCCGGTCCTATCGCAACATTTCGGAAGTTCGAAGCCCAGGATCGGTACCGAGAAACCCTTCAAGGAAGGTAACGTAGCGCCAGATCGCGTAATTCGAATTCGCCGGCCTGCGTTACAACTTATGTGAAATCAGTCGCCGTGAAATGTCAATGATGTCAACTTTGGCCCTGTTGCCAGATTTTGCGTCACACCTGCGTCGCAACGATTCCTGAAGATTTTCGCGGTCGTTCCCTCCACAATCGGGCCAAGCGCCAGTAGAGCTTATCGCCATCGCTACTTGGAGATCTTCTGGAACTCTGAACTATTCCGACAAGACCGCCACGGTTTTCTAGAACAGTACGGGGGTTGGTGGCCCACCAGGATTTGAACCTGGAACCAACAGATTGCCTATTGGCGATTGACTCCAAATGGTTTCAACGACTTCCCGATTGGCTCAGTAGGCAATTTGAGGCAGTTTTGGGCTCGGTTGTTAGCAAGGATGCTAGCAAAGAGTTCTGCCCCCCAGTGGACCAAGCAAGATGCCAAGTGTGGTCACTGAGAACCTCGTCCGCCACTTGGATCAGCCGCAATGTGCCGCTCTTGTCCCCGTGCGCGGTACACAACGCCCGCCCGCAGCGTCGTTATTCGGGGCTCTTGGAGTGCGCAAGAGATTAGTTGTGGTGATCGGACAGAAGAAGGCGCTTCACGCGCAGGACACAGAAGCCGCTCTCATCGTTGTGGACGGTGACGCGCTCGATCAGCCCGGATATTTCATCGGTCGCGGGCTTGCGTTCAGAAAGTGCGGCGTTCATGGGTCGGAGGCCTTTTTGCCGTGGGAAGCAGCTCGCGAGCGTGCCCATCAGGAAGCTGATTCTACTGGGATTTGGCTGCGGGGTGAGGTTCGCGTCGGGTCGGGAGTCTCACAGGTCAACGAGGGCTTTGGCACCAAGCTGAAAACGGACTGTGGAACCGCCACGAACCGGGGATAGCGGATGCGCTCCACAATTTCCTCCGACAACGGACGAGATGGAACTCGTCCAAAAGACTTCCTTTTTTGGACTGGCGGCTGGCATAGGCCCGTGGACCTTGAGCTTCGTCACCGCCCATTTTCGTGCCCAGCCGTCAGCGTTCCTAAACTATGACTGTGCTCATCGTCACGATATAGCCTGAAGGTGATGTATCCGGCACGGAGGTGCCATGCAGGGGTCCGTTGCATCACGGGAGCCGAAGCCAGTTAGCAACCTGCCACGGACCAAAACACCGTCCGCACGACAAAACCCACCACCGGAGCAGCGGGCTCTGCCACTAAGCTCCGATACTCTACACCAGCTTCTTCGCAGCCTTCGCTCACCTGCCCGCTGCGCCGCAGCGCGGTGAAGGGCGCGGAGGTCGAGTCATTTCAACGGAGAAGCCGAGGCGTTCCTGTTGATGAGCGCAACCCAGCTTTACTCCTACGTTCGGTTCGACCATCGGCCGACCCCTTCCGACCCCAAATCCACTGGGGTAAATGGCTCTGGCGTAACTATCGGATCGAAGGCGGTCGCTTCGCCGGAGGCTTGGCACCGCGATCCACGGCTGGTGTTGGAGTTCCTTGTTTACCTATACTGTTCTTTAAGAGCAATGTAAACATCGTGAACGAACTCTTCGGGTCGCACGCGCCCGTGTCCCCACTCCGCATCAAAGTCTGTTGTCGGATGCTCGGCCAGTACCTCGCGTTCGGTTCGACCCGCTTCGATCATACGTTTGATACGGTCGCGAACAGTCACTATCATGTCGCGAAGCGTCTTAACCGTTGCGCCAGTTGTCACTTTTCCTCGTGCCGGTACGACGTGGAAACTGCTATCCGTCCAGCCGTCGAGGGTTTTTACCAGACCATCAACTGTGCCGGCTTGTGCAGGGTCGATAGCCGGGTAGCCATCGCCGGGAAACGCCTCGCCCAGATAGACGACCTTCGCGACATGGAAATGTACGATTGCGTCGGCATCGCTGTAGCCCGGTTTCTGGTGTACAACGTGTATCGACTCTCCATTCAGGTCAAAGGCCAATACTTCCGAAAAAGCGATACGTGGACGGTCAACTCCGAGCTTAACGAAACGGGGAGACAGCGGCGGCGGTGCCCCCATCGTATCGCCGCCAAGTCGCCGAAGCGCATTCTCGTGCATGGCGACGAACGCCCCTCGTCGGCCCCATCCCGCATCGCCCTCGGAATGAGCCAAGTCCTGTGGTGCAATCACTACGTAACGAAACGGGGATTTAGTCCGACTCGCAAGGAGGCTGCCGATGCGCGGCGTGCTTGCGGCCAGCGGTATCCCAACAAGCAAAGCACCGTCCGGCCCAACCGAAGCAACGACATTACCTGCTGTTGTGGAAAAGACAAACAGTGTCGGTGCAATTTCAGTAACGCCGACAGCATCCTGCGGAGCACCAAATGCGTAGTGACCCAGTAGCACAAGGCACAAACCGAGCAGTACGCACGTGCAACGATGAGCCCGACCTCGCAGAACAATCATCTGGATTAGGTCCTTTCATTCGCTTTGCGCATGAATATTACGCTTCCGCAGGGATGGAGCGACAGGGGTCGTTGTTGAAATATCGCCAGATTTCTGATTGGATGCGCAGCCAGTCTTCCACTGTTTTGAGAAACTCTTTGTCAGTAGTGGATGTGAGTCTCACGGGCTCGTTCCGAAACATAATACGGCAGGATTGTTGACGAAATCAGGCGTACTGTTGAGAGTGGAGCGATCCAGTTCCCGGGTGCGGGGAGTCCAGCGCCTTTCACGGCGCGATTTCTCGCAGCTTTCAGGTAATGCTTCGCCTACACTGCAAAGTTCACGTATGTGTACCCGTTTGTGAGAATCGTTCTCAAAGCATTGTTGGTGGTGACGGCCTTCGCGGTGGTTGTCGTCTCTGTCTGCTTGTGCTGGTTCTACTTCTATTCCGGCGACCTTCCGAACTTTTCGGCACTGGCCAAGTTCGCGCCAGACTCGCCCGCGACCGTGGCCTACCAATGTTCCAACCGTCCAGTACAAGTTATTCCATCCACTTTGGTGAGCAAGAACCTCCAGAATGCTACGCGTGCGGCGGAAAACAAGAACGACGAGGTTTTGGCTCGCCAAATCTCATTCGACTTATTCTGTGATTCTCAAACAAGGATATTGAAGGGGAGCGGAAAGACCGCTATGAAACTTGTGACGAGAGCGACGGCGAGAGCCGCTTTCTTCATTGCACAGGTCCTCTTTTGCTCGATATTGATATTAAAGTGGAAAGGTTGAAGATTCGATTCTTGCAGACGGATTGAACCCTTCAAAGATTACCTGCGTTCAACGGTAATCCCCAACTGTTGAGATCAGACCATTGCACGTTTTGACCGCTGGTCGGTGAGCGATATAGGAGCGACCCCGACCAATCGAATCGCCCAAGGGGGCGGGATGCGCTACAATGCTAAGATTCTTGCCTGCCATTTTCGTCATCCAGAAAAGAGGTTTGTCGCATGACGCCAGAAATGCAACAGTCCGAATCCCCATACTGCGTAAGAATCGAGACCGAGACCGGCCAGTCCTCTACGGTTCCCATTGCCTTCTTGACGCCGAAGCAGGTGGAAATCTTTCTTCAGAGTGAGTTCAAGAGGTTGGCGCAAGAAGCAGGCGTCAAGGGTGCCCGCATTCATATAGAGCGGGCGATAGCCGCGGACTACGAGCAGGTCCTCCGCGAGGTTGCGGCATGCCTGTTTTCTGCTGCGAAGGCCCGCGCCGCATGACTCGGCACCGGGGGATTGTCCAAGTGAGCGCGAACTTGGGCTAACGCGAATCTCGCAAATTGACGGGCTAGTTACTTTGACTCGTCGTCTCTTGAGTACTTCTTTCGAGTCCACGGTTCTCCGACTCTACCCCTCCCCGCATACCAGCCCAACGGCAGATCAGACAATTCGGCGAGACTTGGATCGCAGTCGATAGGGTGGTGAAAGCAAGAGGTTACGGGACCGCCTCCATCGGACATACTGTCACCCAAGAACTGCCACGCACCGTCTTCCGCGTCGTGCGAGACGTAGGTGACTGGCTCAGTCCCCTTATGGACCGCTTCGGAAAGAAAGACTCTCACGTGCGGATCGTCTGGAAACTTCCAGTTGAATAGGCTGCTTTTCGGATCAGCCGAAGCCCAAAAATCATTCTCGGCTCGTGTCATAGGAGCATTGGGCTGCATTTAGAGGCTGCTCAAACGACTTGTCGAATCCTTCGTCCTCCGGGAACCGATTCCGCAGATCGGGATAGACAATCTGAACTACAGGAAAGTCGTCGCCATCGTAGTACCAGAGCGCCCACCCCATAAGGTGTTCGACCCACTTTCGGTCAACGGGGCGGAACTCACAATCCACCTGCCCGGTCAGATTAGGGTGTCGGCCCGTAGTGAGATCGACCCCAACTCGTAGCGCCTTCGCGGCCTCGTTCAGGGCAAAGTGCGCGGTTTCCGGTAGTAGTCCGACAGTAATGATTTCGGGTTTGCCGCAGGTATCGAAAACACCCACGGTGTACGACCATCCGAGTCCGTATTGCGTCCGCGTAACGTTGACAACAGAACAGCCAAATTCCTCGACGTGACTGATTGTGCGCTCGTCCTCTTCGGACAACGCACCAGCCCTGAACTTACGAGTTCGTGCCGTTTGGAATTTTGTCTTACTGGGAGGCATATCAGGCATCAAGCCTATCACGCTCAGTTGACGTTATCAGTTGGCACTTCATCGCAGGTCCCGCCGAGCAGGAATCGGGCGCAGATCGAGGGCAGCGGAGTTGCGCCGCCGAAGTCGAGCGCCTTTCCCGGCGCACTTTGTCGACAACTGGGGTAGTGGGATCAGTTGAATCAGGGCGTGAACCCTTAATGGGCAGCGGGAAGAGGCTGGTTGAACAGGTCGGAGGCAATGTGGTCGCCTAGTTCCCAAGGTTTATAAGTCGCCAAGTTTGAAAGTATCACGATGCAAACTCCCTCCTGTGGATAGCGTTGAATGCTGCTCGAAAATCCCTCAACGCCTCCCCCGTGGTAGTAGAGCAACTTTCCGAACTTCAGCCGAGAAATCACGACCCCGTAGCCGTAGTGCTGTCCTTCGTGCGTGGCCTCTGGGTATTCAGTGAACATCTGTTCCAGAGACTCGGCCGATAGCAACTTTCCGTCCTGTGCGACGGCCTCGTTCCAGCGGTACATGTCTTCTACAGTTGAATAAATACCACCAGCAGAGAATGGAATCCTCATGTCGATGAAGTCGGCGTTCGCGAGGTGGTCATCGAGCATCTGATACCCGGAAGCCCTTTCCTTGATGATGTCGCTCGCCCGGTCATAGCCGGAATGTTCCATTCCCAAGGGCTCAAAAATGTTGCTCTTCAAGAAGTTTGCGTAGGGTTGACCTGAAACTTTTTCAATCATCATACCCAGCAAAATATATCCAGTGTTGCTGTAGCTCCAGTTCGTACCGGGCTTGAAGTCCAATGGCTTGTCGGCGACAAGTGCAATCATTTGCTGCGGCGTTGCTCCCGTGCGGTTGAGTTTCGCGATGTCAGGGCTGCTTGTGTAATTGGGTATTCCCGATGTGTGGGTAAGCAGTTGATGGATCGTTATGGCTTGCCACGCTTCCGGTAGTCCGGTCAAATATCGCGAGATCGGGTCATGCACATTCAACCGACCGCGCTCTTGCAGAAGCAAAAATGCAGGCAGATGTAAACTGCTTGCTTAGCGATGCGATTCTGAACTTCGCATTCAGAGTGTTAGGCCCCGTGCCCCATTCTTCGTCGCCCATCCCGTATGCCTTCTCGAAAACAATTCTTCCGTTGATTCCCACCAGAACGTCTCCACGAAGGAAGTGGTGGGCAGCTTCGGCACTGATGTACGCATCCTCTTGCTCAGCCAGTTTGGTTCTGTCCGTTTGGCTGAAGATGCTCGTGGCAGTGATAGCGAGGACGACGCACAGAATGGACGCTCGGAATGCGTTGTGTAAAAGGCACGGTCGAAAGGACATTTCGAAATTGTGATTCCTTTCACTGGCGTATGGCAAAAAAGGGCTAGCTGGCGATAAAGGGCGGCCCTGACGCTCACCCCCGCAAAGGAACTGGTGCCGCCCGGCTGCTCGCAAGGGAAATACGTAAGACCGTGCGTGCGGGACACACGCTCGTCAGGAACAACTCGCGCTCGCCTGCGGCAGATACGGGAATGCGTCCTGTACATACACGCCCGCCGTGGTGGGCGTCGAGATCATCCTGATCGACGCGCAACGCGATCCAGCGATGGCGCAGCACTGAACTATGAACAGCTTTAGGTTGGTTCCGTGCATTGCCAGTTCTCTCCCGGGCATCAGGAAGGAGCCGAAAAAACAAAAGCCGCCAAAGAATCAGGCGGCGGTTCGTGGCTTGCGAGCGTTATAGAGATATTTCAACAGCCACGCTTTCGTCAACTGCCCTCAATCGCTGTGCATCGGAGGACAGCCGACAACTTCCACTCGCTGAAACGACTCAAAGGTAACCCTTTGCGGGCCAGAGCAAGCAAACCGATAATCCAACTCTGTTTCGTATTTCCCCTCCGCATAAGGAGTTTTGAAGCGCCACGTCTCCACATTCTCAACCGCAGCACTCTTTAATTGCGCATGGCCGGATACCACCTGGACGTTCATTGGTTCACCATTCGCCCTTAACGTGAAGGTCAGTTTCACGATTCCCTCGATACGTGCTTGGGCTGCCAGTGGAGGATAGATTGGTATATTCGCGGATAGGAGGACAGGTTCGCTTTGCGCTGCCATGGTTATCGAGATAGAGGCTGCGAAACAAAGGACGGTACAAATGCGGATGGTCATCGGAATACCCTTCGGTTGACGATTGTACCCCGGTTTCGCTGATCTCCAGCGCGTAAGTGTTGTTACCAGGCGATTTCACTCAAAACCCGGAAGGGTCGTCTTCGAGACATCGAGTAGTCGCGGCCCAAAGTACGCCTGAACTGCTGCGAGGTGCGGGCAGGCCGCCAACGTCTCCAAGGCTTCTAAAACGAGATCACGTACGTACTCATCTCCCTCTTCGATTCCCATTTCCAAGAATCGAAGCGCGCTTCTGACCTGCGCGTAATCGTCTGCCCCGGCTTGATCACAAATGAAACGTGCCAGATCGTTCATGATCGGGTAACCCAAGACATCGTCCAGCCAGTCTGGATTGATCACAAAATCAGGAACCGTGCTCTGGAGCCGCTCAACGAGATTGTTGCGTGTGATGTGCGTCGAAGCCGACATGCGAAGGTGATTCTATTTGCGGCGTCTGAACGTTGCAACCGTTCAGTTGACGTTACCAGGCAATTACACGTTTTGACCGTTGGTCAGCGACTGAAAGAGATAAGCGCAGAAAATACGGCAACAGTTCCGGCAATGAGAAACGCGATACCTTGAAGCAGAACATGGGTGTCCGGTGCCGCTCGGGAGGTCGGTGCTCGCCACTGACGGCTTGGCGCTTGGCGGCGTGGCATCGTTGGACAGGAAGTCCGCAGTGCTTGCAAGTTGGCCAATGCGGATTCAGCGACATAGCGGGAAATCTCTCTCGCCCCGCGAGTGTTAGTGTCAGTCGAGAAGGCCCAGCACATCCGACCAGCGCTATGGGCTGCATCACAGGTGACCTGGACGGGCAGGAAACGCCTGGTCAAGTGACGATGAGCGTTATGGCGATATTACGACAATCGTCGCGTACAGACTTGATCTGCGTTGAGACCCTCAATCCCGCTAGTCGTGCTCGAATTCGGTAGGCACGAGCCCTCGATCGAGCCAAACGTAGGCAGCCTCGCGCATCGCCGACGAGAAGGCGTGCGTTGCCAGGATCACCGCGATGAAAGCGATTCACACTCGCTCTCTCCCAGTGAAAACTACTAACCCCAAGAACGGCTGGCGGATATTGCTATAATTTCGGCATTCTTGGGGCGAGCAGCAACCATGCCCAAAATAAGAGCGCCATGGTGGATGTATGTGGTTGCTTGTTCCTACGCGGGATACCTCTGCATTACCGTGTACCTGGCTTCCTGGGGGCCGGAGTGGGTCGGCGTCACGGTGATTCAGAATCGTGACCGCGTTTCTGTCAAAGCAGTCTTGAACAATTCTCCGGCCTCGCGAGGCGGTCTGCGAGCCGGCGACCAGATCGTAGCCAGTGCAGGACACAACATCCGTAGCGCCGCGGATTGGAACGCGAGAATGTTCAATGTCGATGCTCTTGATAACCTGCGGATAGATTTCATAAGAGATGGAGAGCATCTCGAGTGCACGCTTGTGGTACCCCGTCGTACCTGGCGATCTTCAGATGCGATCGGCGTATATGGGTTCTTGTTCACGCAAATCTCGTATCTGGCCATCGCATTCGTTATCGCCTTCGCTCGCCCGTTCAATTTGCATGCCCGATTGGGCGCCTGGTTTCTAGCGTCGGCTGTTACGCCAATGATGTTCGCTTATGGGCTTGGGGCTGTCTTCCGGGAGCTTCCCGGACCGGTCCAAGCCCTACTTTGGGTCCAAGGTGTTCTAGGGCGGTTCGGCATGGTCGCCTTTTGCGCGTTCTTCGCGACATTCCCCAAGCCTCTGTTCCGGGCGCGTTGGGCATGGGCGATATACCTAGCGCCGATTATCGTACTGGCGCCATTGGAGTTCCTGTATATCTGGCGGTCTGTTTACCTCCTTAATCAGCCGACGGGCGCGCCCGTGTTGATGGTCTCGGTTATCCGTATCTTTTGGTTAATCTATGTGCCAGCCGGTTTGATTACGCTTCTTCTGAACTACCGGCGTTTAAGCGACGCGACCGAGCGGCGCCGCGTCCACATCCTGGTTCTGGGTATTGCGGTCATCGTCTTCGTAACCCTGCCGCTTATCTTCACTCCCTATTGGCCCACCAGCGTTCCCGCTTTGTCATACAGTTTGGGGGTCATTTCCGCGCTGTCGCTTCCGGCATCCTTTGCATATGCGATCTTGCGCCATCGCCTGTTCGACATCAGAGTTATCATCCGCCAGGGATTGCAGTATGCAATGGCCCGGAATGCACTTCTATTCTTGAGTCCGGCACTTCTGACGATGTTCGTCGCAGACGTGCTCTTCCGCGGTGACGAACCGCTAGGGCTCATCCTGCGCGAGCGCGGTTCGATCTATATCTCACTGGCGGCACTCGCAGCATTCCTCCACGTGCGCCGACAGCAATGGCTCCGTGCACTCGATCGGCGATTCTTCCGGGAACAATACAACGCACACCAGGTCCTCAGCGCAACTGTGCACGAATTAGGTGCTGGTCGAAGTTTTGAAGAAATCGCACCTCGAATCATCGCTCAGATCGGGTGTGCGCTGCACCCTGTTAGCGCCGGTATTTTTCGCCTGTACGCCGGGGAGCCTGCTTATCGCCTGCTTGCTGCGTCCGAGATGCTGCCCTCCTCTCTCCCCGCGGGCGCGCGATTGTGTCGGGTTCTGCAAGCAATCGGAAAACGGCTGGAGATCGGAGATCCGGGGAGTTCGTTACGAAGCAACCTGCCGGATCGTGAAATCGAATTTCTGCGCGACGCGAACGTGGAATGGATGTTTCTTGTGTCTGTATCGGCGGAGGCATGCACTACATTTCTTAGTGTGGGCCCGAAACGGTCCGGACAACCATACACTCGTGAAGATATCGACCTTCTTCAGTCCGTCGCCGATAGTCTTGGTCTCCTGTTACAGAGCGCTGAGCCGTGCCCGCCGCAAGAGAGTTGCCTTGAATGTACGGCGTGCGGACGTTGCTATGACACCGGCGTGGTGAGTTGTGCCGAGGACACCGGCACGCTGACTCGTGTTGGCCTGCCTCGGCTCATTCAGGACAGATTCCGGATGGAGCGCAGGATCGGGCAAGGTGGAATGGGGGTCGTATACGAGGCTAGAGATCTGGAACTCGACCGACCAGTTGCGATGAAGTTTTTGCACGATCGGCGCATGGGCGATGCTTCGGCAATGTCCCGATTCCGGCGAGAGGCGCGCGTCCTTGCCAGTTTTCAGCACCCGAATGTGGTGACTATTTTTGACGCTGGTTGGGTTGCGAACGGACGAGGTTTCCTGGTTATGGAACTGCTGCGCGGCGTCACTTTGCGCCGCGAATTGGCAGCCAAAGGGCCCTTGCCGCTTTCCCGCATTTCAGAGATTCTGCGAGGTGTCTGTTCCGCGGTCGGAGCCGCGCACCAGCGATCGATTGTTCATCGCGACCTGAAGCCGGAGAATGTGTTACTTACCGAGCAGCAAGGTGGGATCGTTCCGAAGGTGCTGGACTTTGGAATCGCGGCGTTGATCGATCCTAATGAGAGTACCGTGACGCTCGGGGCAGCGACCGGCACCGGACAGTTGGTCGGAACCCCGGGTTACATCGCTCCTGAGCGATTGCATGGGCAGCGTGGAGGCGAAGCAGGCGACATCTGGTGCATAGCCCTCATTGCCTACGAGATGCTGACGGGCAGGCATCCTTTCGCTGGACCCGACCACTGTTTCACGCCTATTACCGAATACATCCCCGATGCGCCGGTACAATGGCAGAACTTCTTTGTTCGTGCCCTCGCTGATCAACCGGAGGAACGGCCGCATTCCCCTCAGATCCTGCTTTCGGAGTTCTTAGCCACATTTCGAATGGAGGGGGACGCGGCACTTCCACATTTGTAATTCAGTTGTTGTAAGGCGATTACGCTCACCGAGAATCGGCCCGAGTTTCGATCAAGGGTCAAAACGCATTATGGCGATGTTTCAACAGCGACTCAGTCTCTGACAAATTGAGCGATGATCTTGGATTGCATCGATGCCGGACTACCGCGCCAATCTTCGATGTATTTCCCATTCACTGAAGTACCGATGTAGCCCCCCGCGCTGCCGAACGCAGACACGCTGGCGTGTCTCCCGAAACTCGCGTGAACTCCAGCGTCTGCGGCTGAAAGTGTGTAGAAAATCTCTTGATAAATGCTGGCTTTCCCGTAGTGCGACTCGAATAAGACGTGCTCATTCTCGTCTGTTCGCAAGTCCTCTGAATGCGACTCGCCTTCAGCAGAATAATTCCTGTAGTGAAGTGCGACTGTTGCATCAGGGACTGGTCGTCCATCTTTAGTTACGACCCACACTTCCCACCGCGGCGAGGCCAAATAGCATATCGGCCATGCGAATCCGACGAGCAGAAGGGCAGCCAGCGCGCCAAGAACGAGAAGGTATCTACGGTTCACAGCCACCTACTTTACTCTGAAAGCATTCGCAATTCTGCTTTGGTTGGGGCGAATGTCGTAAGGCGATTACGCATTAACCCCTGGTCAGGCTGAGGGGGCCCTTGCCAGGATGGACACCGTCGTTCACAGGGTGTCCGGTGCCGCTCGGCAGGTCGGTGCTCACCACTGACGGCTTGGCGCTTGGCGGCGGTGGCATCGCTGGCCTCAAAGTCCGCAGTGCTTGCAAGTTGGCCGGCGATTCAGCGACATAGCGTGGAATCTCTCTCGCCCCGCGAGTGTTAGTGTCAGTCGAGAAGGCCCAGCACATCCGACCAACGCTATGGGCTGCACCACAGGTGACCTGGACTGGCAGGAACGCCTGGTCAAGTGACGATGAGCGTTATAGAGATGTTTCGACAGGTGTTGGTCGTGGCAGTATTAGTTACTAGGACGTCTATCCACGATGAAAGCAACTTTCTCGATACCCGCAATATGCACAGACGCCAATATCTGCTTGACGCCGCCTTATCGTGCGCGCATATCGGCCTTAATGTAAACCCTTCGTTCGGCTCCGCGGAGAACACGCTCTCGGATCGCTGCTGGCAAGTTCTCCGCGGTGATCCGATCCGTTGCGAACCAAACTTGACCATCACGCGTGATTGCGACCACTAAGGCGTCTTCTCGATCCGCACCTCTCATCTCTGTGGGGCTTGAGACCTTTGCAAGATCGACGGACATGTGTGCTGCATCTCTTGGGGAATCGACCACAACCGTTGCTGGAAGAACGAACATTGCAACGAGCGCGAACATGATGCCTGCGAAAGCGTTTACGTCGATTTTGCATATCAATTCTGTGGCCGATGGACGACGTCGGTTCAATGCGAGACCCCACGCTTTCGTGTCAATCGCTATTGTCGCGCCAGCAGGGAGTGCCGCACAGGTGACCGTTGTAACCAGGGCCGTTACGCTCACCGAGAATCGGCCGACTTTCGATCAAGGGTCAAAACGCGCAATAGAGATGTTACGCCAGTCATAGGGGCTCGAGGCACGATGTGGTGTCTAATTTCAATATGGTCCGACGCTGGAGTCTATCTCTCCTAGCTATAAATGCATGCCTTGCATTCCTGCTGATGGGAAGCGAGGAGTTGGATGACTGGCATCACTATGATTTCTGGCAACAGGAAGAACAGAGGTCCCAAAGAGCATTCAGTCCCGTGCTGCCAAAAGAAGTGCAGCAAGTAATCCCGGTTGAAAATTGGCCCGACCTCCGAATCAAGGCCTTTAATGCGTTGAATCTTCCGATGTCCATCCTGTTAGGCTGGTACTCCCACCCACTATCAATTGTGTCAAACTCAATTTTAGGACCATCGCTCCTGCGTGTGTGCCGACGCCTGTCGGTGAAGAGCAGGGTAGTTATTCTCGATGCCGCCCTCTTGTTCGGTGTTTGTTTGCAGTGGTGGTTAGTCGGTTTATGCCTGCAGCGCCCCGTCCCGATGGTGCAATTGCTTAGAGCAGTCGTTGCTGGAATGACGTCGATTGGAGCTGTGGCGACGTTGGCTGTTTTTCCACGGCCAATCGCTTTCATCGCTTTAATCGGTGAGGTTCTGACACCAGCGATTGCGTTCGGGTGGGTCCTCTTGATTGTGACAGGAACAATTTCTCTGATACTGACAACCAAACGGGCACTAACGAGAGCTTCCTAACTGACGTAAGGAGGCGTTATCACAACCTTGCGCCTTTTGTTCGCCAGACAGGTGAAAGGAAAGCGCAAACTTCTGCTAAGGCGATTTTGCAATACCTATTCAGGTCGTAGAATGTGGTACCAAGGTTGGGAGGACTTCGCCATGAGTTTCCGGACAATCGTAGTCGTTGCTTGCTCCCTCGCTTGCTGTCTCTCAGTTCCGGCCACATGCCAGTGTGGACCGAACATGGAGAAGCAAATCGCCCAGATAATGAACACGTGGGTCCAGGACTGGAACGAAAAACGAATGGACGAACTGACGAAGCTCTACTATTCTCACGCCGTTTTGTTGCCTGCGGACGGAAGTCGCGCCGCTGAACAGGGCGAGATTCGAGCATACCTTGAAAAGCAGGTTGGCACGAAGATGGAACTGAACAGCCCTGGTCCTGGCTTCGGCTGTTTCGATAATAAAGATGTCCCGGCAGTTGCTATCGAGAATGGCAACTACAAACAAAGCGGTACAGGCAAAACTATTGAAGGACATTATCTCGTAGTGCTGATCTATATGGAAAACTACCCCGGCGGGGCCAGATGGATAATCGCACAACAGGCTTTGACTGCTCAACCGCAGTCCCAAGTTCTCTCGCGCAATGTCAATGGGGTTACCCGCTGATTGTTCAAATCAGGCGTTTCACTCAGAATCCCCGCTTCGGGCATTTTGAGTGATTACACAAAACTCCTGGTCAGGCTCCGGGGGCCATCCTTGTCCGGCCTCTGCACGCAAAATGTGGATGACCTTCACGAGGAGGCAGGGTCGAAGCGCGGTGTCCACATGCACGGCGAACTCTTCAAAAGCCGCTGTGACACATGCAGCCGACCCCCGTTCCGCGACACCAATATCTACGAACCACCCGCCGAGATTCCCCGGTGCGACTGCGGAGGTCGCATTCGACCGCACATCTGCTGGTTCGGCGAAGTGCCGTTCGACTTGGATCGCATCTTGCCCGCTCTGGACGAATGCACGGTCTTCATTGCGACGGGCACGTCGGGTGTGGTCGAGCCAGCCGCTAGCTTTGTCGCCCATGTAGGTGGTCGTGCCCGAACCATTTACATTGCGGCGGAGGAACCTGCCAACGCATCCTTGTTCACAGAGTGGCACTTGGGCCAAGCAGGCAAGACTTTGCCTGACATTCTGGCCGGAAATTGAATTCAATCTTCTTTCTTGAACTCAATGCCGCGAGCAGCTTGGGTAAATGCACGGAAACCGGGAACTCGCCCTCCTGAATCATGCTCGAAAACAAGCCTTCCGAAGTCACCAGCATCAAATTCGTCCTTCGCAATCGGAGCCAATTTCTGAGGCGGCTTGTCGCCGTTCCGCAGAGTTAACGTGCCCTTGACTTCTGACAAACTGTAAACCGTGTCGAGTTCTGTGCTCCGAAATCGTCCCGTATAGGAAGCCAACTCTGGCTCGCCCAGATAAAGCTCCTCAACCTTGCTACCCGAAAAGTAGGTCTGTTGCCCTATATCGAGGTTCGCGTGCATGACGCCTTGTGACGAGTCAAAAGCAATCACATCACTTTGGAGATCGTAAAACTGGTTCGCGTTGATCCGTATGAGCACTGCTCCCCACGCCATCAAATTGCCGTTCGACGCCGTGAACGTGTACATCAGATGAGTCCGAGGGTCGAGATATTTGCCCGCGAACGTGGCGGGATCGGGAAAGCTCTCGTTGCTTGAACGTTTCAGGGCGCTCGCTTCCGGCCTCAACTTGTCAGCTAAATAGATGTCGGCGACCTTGCGTGCAAGATTCTCCGGCACCGCACTGGCGATATTACAAAGGCAGATCACAGAGAATTTCTGCTCTGGGAAGCGCAAAAGCTCAGTACGGTATCCGAAGAGTGCCCCACCGTGCTCGACGATTGGCAACCCTCGATAGTTTCCCAAGACGAGTCCCATTGCATAGCTGATCTTGTTGCCGTCGTCGAGCACTCCGGGCGTCTGCAACTCCTGAACGAGCGTTCCTTTGCCAAGTCGGTTCGCATAGAAATTCTTGTCCCAAAGAAGCAGGTCATCAACACTACTCATCAGACCACCCGCTCCCACGACCGAAAAAGTTGTAGACCAGTCCACGCGAAAGTTGTCGTGCAGGGGGGAATCGTATGCGGCAACCCGTCCGGGCACCACCAGCGTGTGGTCGTCATAGAAAAGCGTGTGCGACATGCCTAGAGGCTTAAAAATGTTCTCGGCAGCGAACTCAGCGAGCGACTTCTTGGTCGCCCGCTTTGCGACAATGCCGAGCAAAAAGTAGTTGGTGTTGCTGTAAATCCACTCGTCTCCGGGGATGTTGTTCAGCCCTTTTTGACGAACCACAATCCTGAAAATGTCCTCCGGCAAATCGAAGTCCGTTGGATCGTGATTTGACAGACCAAGAAGCGTGTAGAAGTCTCGGAGTCCGCTCGTTTGGTGGATCATCTGCCGCAGGGTGATTCCATGACCATAGTCGGGAAGCTCTGGAATGTATTTATGCACGTCATCATCAAGCGAAAGATACCCCTGCTCTGCTGCCAACGCTATCGCCGCAGCCGTGAATTGCTTTGACACCGAACCCATGTAAAAGACGGACTGCGGCGAAAGAAAAACTCCGAGTTCGAGATTCGCTAAACCGTAGGCTTTCCGGTAAACGAATTCACCGTCGCGAATCACTCCGAGCGAGCACCCCGGTGATCCCGACTTGTCGTAAACGGAGAAGATTTGATCCACCTTAGGGGCAGGAACGCCCTGTGCAAAGACAACAGCATTGAGGAGCATTTTGAGGGCAAAAGTCAGGAAGGCGAATCGCATCCAAAATCGCATTCGAGAATCCTACTCCCGTAAAGCACAGCTTTGCTCAGCGGGATATAGGCTTTGAACATGAAGCGCGTGGTCATTTTGGGTCGCGGCGGTTCAGGCAAATCCACGCTTGCCGTGAAATTGGGCGAGATCACGGGATTTCCAGTGGTCGAGTTGGACAAACTGTTCTGGCGGCCCGGACTTGAGCCTATGCCTCGCGCCGAATGGGTAAAGAAGCAGCAGACACTCGTTGAGCAAGAGCAATGGATCATGGATGGAGACTTGGGGCAATACGATACTGTCGAAATAAGATTGTCAGCCGCCGATACGATCATCCTGCTCGATTTCGCGTTGGTACGTTGTGCATGGCGAGCGTTGCGACGAGGGCGTGAGCGCATCGATTTTTGGCAATGGCTGGTCGTATATCGAAAGCAAAGCCTGCCTGTGCTGATGCAGGCGATCAGCAAATTTGCGCCCGATGCAGAGCTTCATCTGATTAGGAATCCTACGGAACTACGGTTGTTCATTACGGGCGTTGAGCGGAAGTCCGCAAAGCAAGACTAGACTTTTGAGAGTTCCATGTACTCATCCGCACCGACGATCCTCAGCACGATCCGCACCGGAATCGGGAATCGACGGCGCGTCGGATCACGCACGATCTTCGGCGCGGAAAGCTGGTATTTCTTCCCGCGAGTCTTAAGTTTGCACCCGCCTGCCGCGACCACGTTCTTCACCCATTCCGATTGGCTGCTGTAGGTGAGCGCAATGATGAAGCCGTTCGATGCTCGAAAAACGTTCACCGGAGTCCGGTAGACTTTACCCGACTTTCGTCCGACGTGGGTCAGGATGCCGAAGCCCGGAAGCCTGCCTGCGAAAAGGCTGGTGATCCGGTTGGTGAAGGCAATGTTGATCTTCGCCAGCCAGCGTTTGCGGAACCGCATCATGAGCACGCCCGTGGCGGCGATGGCGATGATTATGATGGCTGCGGCATTCATGGCTTGATGAAATCAGATGCGCTTGCGTTTATTCCGAGATCGCGGACGACGCTGAGTGTCAGCGGTCACAAACATGTGAGCCATGCCGAGCAAGTCGCGCAGGGCATCGGGCGTGACGCGGGACATGCGAACCAGCACGGCGCTGTAGCCGAGATAGTGGTCGGTCACGTAGTAAACATCGGGAGCCGCTGCGAGCAGTTCGGCACGGTCGTCGAAGCCAACGCGAACCATAAGCGAACCCGGCTCAGCCGAATGGTGAGTAGGCACGCACGCCAAGAGTTTTCCGCGAACCTTGAGCGCGGGTGCGCCGTATGACGTGCTCTCCTGCACGCCCGGTAGTGTCAAGCCGATCTTCCGTACAGTGTCGAAGTTAATGGTGCTCCCGTGTTTCTGCGAGGTTTTGATCTGCTTCGACGATCTTCCAGTCGCTTTTGAAGACTTCGACGTTCGTGCGCCCGGAATTTTGCCGATCCGAGGGTCTCCAGCCAGCACAAGCTCGCATGCCCGCAGCGCCGCTGATTCAAAGTCAGGGGCATCGACGGGTAAGACCTGCCAACCCGTTACACGTTTGCCCAATACTTGAATGGATCGCATGTTCGGGAACTCACGCCGCAAGCTCCGGTGGTGTTCTTGAGTAGTGGCGAGCCATACGCCGTTATCCGCAGTGTTCGTAGGCTTGTCCCGCAGGATCAGCACGATTTTGTCTTTTACATAGATTGCAAGGCAGCCAAACATCGGACGCGTGTACGGCGATAGTGTGGAAATCGCATCAAGCACGAACGCATGTGGAATGGGTTTGCGCCGCTTGGGCAGCAAGCTCGCATCCAGAGCTTCTGAAGAGATGCGTTTTCTCTTAGTCATACCCGTGCCCTCCAGCCCAGTCCGAACAACTGGTGGGAGTTTACACCCAAGAACTCGACCCAAAAGAAGAGGGCGCTATTGCAGCCTCGCGTACTCGACCTTGGCTTACTTCAGGATGGGAATGTCGTGGGGCGTGATCGGAAGCGGGCGGCAGGAAGGTGCGGGGGACACTCGCAAACGGGTCGGTGAGTGCTATGGGGATTTCGTAAATTGACTTTGAATCAGAGATTCGAGAAGCATGCCGAACTGAGTATTCGGTCGTAGTTTTGCGCTTCCGACGTCGTCACCGGACCATACTTGGCATTGATGCCGTACCCCAAATGAACCTTTCGCCAGTATCTATCTCGGTCCCAATATCCCCAGTAATCCTGTCCAATCACACTTCCCTTGTCGTCAACCACATGCCGCTTCTCGGAATGCTCAGACAAGACAAGCATCGGGTCAACGGATGCACTGTAGAACCCCTCTGAGTCGTGGAGGGAAATTACCAGCGTTGACCCACCGCGTTTAGGCTTCACGCAGAAACGTTCCGTGAAGGGAGGAGTGTCATCCATCTGCCCTCTGCATATGAACTCGCTGGGCGCGGCGAAGAAGACAAAACTATCTCCCACCTGTATTCTTTGCATGGTCACCGATGGAGACTTACATGCGGACACGACTACAATGGCCGGAGCAAGTGGCTTGTTCATTGCACGGAACCAAAGATACGCGCCGCCAAACAACAGTATCCCCAGAGCTACGATGACGGCCCTCTTCCTCCAACGCTTCAAAGAGTTCACACTGCCAACCGTGACGGATTCCACACGCATCGCCCTCTAACATATTGGACACCACTGCTGGATTAGCGGCAGCTTACGTCCGTAACAGTCGAAAACAGGCCTTTGCACTCAAATTTCGGACCCTTTCGATCAAGTCCACATCCGAGCGTTTGTTGGTGGCGGATTGCCGGGATCGAATCACCCGCAGCGGCGGCGTGACGGTGGGCTCTTGTAGTCAGGTTGGAACTGTTGCCAACCGACGATTTCACGTTTTGACCGCCGCCGAAGTCCAGCGGCTTTTCTTGGCGTACTCTTTCGACAACTGATGGGTAGTGCCTCAGTCTGAAATTTAGTCGGCCTTGGGTTAGTAGGTGGCTTTCCCTTGCTATCGCTTTGGGATGGAGCAACGCCGAATAAATCATCAACGAACGGCTGGAGTTTCTTACTGATCTCGCGGCCAGCCGGTCGATCATGAGACGTCTCTCTTTCTGCGGCCAGACGATGGCTCGCGATGAGAGCATCTCAGAAAATGCCGAGTGGACTGCAATGATCGGAGAGTGTTTTGTTCTGGTTAGCGGGCATCAACTGGGGAACTCGGAATTTTCCGGACCTCGGAATTTCGTGCATTGGACTAAACCGCTACGCGGTAAACGTGGCGCATGCGTCCGTTGGTAGCAGTTCCTGAGATTTGCCGGTTCCCTCCGTCCGGATTCACTAGCCCTTTTCACTTCCGTCTCTTTGCGAAAGCATGAGTAGCTGCTTGCAGCACAATCCATTTCGCAAGGAGTCGTTCCCATGACATCACTTCGCACCCGCATGACAGAGGACATGCAGATCCGGAATCTTGCAGTCCATACCCAGAACACGTACCTGCTCCAGGTCGCCCTGTTCGCCCGCCATTTCAACAAGTCGCCCGAACTACTGGGACCTGAGCAGATTCGCACCTACCAGATCTATTTGACGAACGAAAAAAAGCTGGCGACCAGTTCGATTCTCATCGCTATTTCTGCGCTTCGCTTCCTCTACAAAGTGACCCTCAAAAAGACCTGGGCTATCGATGACGTCATCCCCGCTCCCAAGAAGCCGCAGACACTCCCGATCATTCTTAGCCCCGAAGAAGTGATCCAGTTCCTGGCCGCCGTGACCAGTGTCAAGCATCGCGCGATTCTGACCACCTGCTATGCCGCTGGTCTACGGATCTCAGAATCCATTGCGCTCACGCCGCCAGCTATTGACAGTAAGCGCATGGTCCTGCGCGTCGAACAGGGCAAAGGGAAAAAAGATCGCTACGTGATGCTCTCCCCCAAGTTGCTGACCACTCTGCGTGACTGGTGGCGCTTAGAGAGACCGCAGCACTGGCTCCAAGCCCTGAAGCCAAAAACTGTTGTTAGCAGGCGTTTACACTCATCGAGGTTGCGGAGGGATTCGGAAATGACTCTCGGTGCGTGGGGCGACATAATAGGGTCTGAATTTGCTGAGATTGTGCGGTCGCCAGAACGAGTCCATAGGCAGAGCGATATGGAATAATCCGCAGACCTTAACGACGACAAGGTAGCAGGTCAGCAGTGCGGCCCAGCGCATGCGTTTCAGAAACGCGCTCATTTCTGAGATTTTACTCTCACTGTGCCGCCGCGTAGCTGTTTAAATCAGGACTTTACGCTCACCCCCCTTCAAATGAATTAGTACCCTCCCCGCTGCCCTGCTGCTCGCAGGGGAAATCCCCCAGAAAGCTGTGCTTTTCGTCACCGAGAAACAACCGACTTCGATTGCCATCGGGTGGAGCAAACCAGTTTGCGGGCGGGAGTTGCATGCGCTGAAGTCCAGCGGCTTTTCCACGCTGCACTGTTTCACTAACCGCTTCGATGGGAGATAATTCAGGCGGTCACCGGAGCGAGCACATGCGTGCCTTGGCGCTGATTTGCATGTTAGTTGTTGCGGTGCCCTCGATTTCGCAGAACGAACATACCGGGATAAACGGTGTTGTTCTGAGGCCGGACGGTAGGCCGCTGGAGGGCTGTTGCCATTCTGGAAGGATCGCACCATTCAATCAATCACACGCAACGATATCCAACTGTTTCTGAACAGCAAAGCCTCACAGTACAGCAACAGTTCCATTCGCTCCATGCGGTTGGTGCTACAGATGACGATGAGTTTTGCGCACCTGAACGGTTGGATCAGCACCTACCCTTGCGTCAAGATCAAGACCCCCCGAATCACCAACGAGAGCAGGACTGTCAAGCGGGCCGAGATGACGGAGCAACAGAAGCTCGGCATCTCCGCACGCCTCCCAGAGCCGTACTCGACGCTGGTGCTTCTTCTGACCCGCATCCCAGTGCGAATCGAGGAAGCGATTGGTGTCAAGGAAACTGATTTGGACGGTCATGTTCTGACGATTTGCCGAGTGGTGTACGAAGGGAATGTGTACGACCTGCAACCGAGCGAACAGCGAAAGATTCCGATCATGGACATGGAGTTGCTCGCTCGGCTGAGGAAACTGGGGGAAAGCAGGAAATGGGTCTTTCAATCTCGCAATGGAACGCCCATCAACCCGAACAATGCGAGGCGGCGTTATCTAAAACCTGCTGCGCACGAACTCGGAATCGTTGTGTGCGGCTGGCATGATTTCCGCCATTCGCTCACTACCGAGATGAGGCGGAACGGCACGCATCCGAAGGTGATTTCCGATCTACTGGGCCACAAAAAAGTGAACCTCGCGATGGATGTTTACGACCGGAGCAATTTGAAGGACTTTGAGCAGGCTTTGGGTTCTGTGGGCAACCAGTTGTTACCCAGTTGTGACCCAACACGGAGCACGCAATGAAATTTTGTCAACTGTCTGGTGGTTTGGTGGGCCTACTAGGATTCGAACCTAGAACCAACAGATTATGAGTCCTTCCACGGACTCCGAAAACAAAGAGAATCCTCAACTTCCCTCGGCAGATTCCGGCAAAGTCCTGCAAAATCCGCAACCCAGACGCAACAAAAAGGACGGTCAACTGTGAGCGCCAAATACCGCAACGGGAGCCAACGGAACAATTACTGGACACGAATTGGACTTCGACTGTGGATCATTCTGTCGCTCGTCTCTCTGACACTGCCAGCATTTGCTCAAGTCAGCGGCCCAACTACCCCGACATTCCAAGCTGGACGCCATGCCGTGAGCCGGTACGGAGCGTGGTTCGTCGTGTCCAAGGATGCGGATTCCAAATGCCTGGCTTCCAGATGAAGCAAGGCAATCCGCCGTGCGCCACGGTTGAACAAAATTATTCGTACCGCAGAGCCACCATGGGATCGACCTTCGCCGCACGGTGCGCTGGAACGTAGCTCGCCGCGAACGCAACCGCCGCTAACACCAGAGCCACTCCGCCAAACGTGAGTGGGTCCAACGGGCTTATGCTATAGATCTGATGGGCGACGATTTGTGTGGACAGGGCAGCGAGGATTAGCCCAGCAGCCGTCCCGACAAGGGTTAGCCTGGCGCTTTCCCTCAGGATTAGACCGAGAATATCTCTCGGTCGAGCCCCCATGGCCACGCGCACGCCGAACTCGCGAGTGCGCTGTGCCACCGAATACGCCATTACGCCATACAATCCCATGGCCGCCAGCAGCAGTCCGATGCCGCCGAGCAAGCTGAGCAGGTTTGCCGTGATCTTCGCACCGAAGAGCGAGGCAGAAATGTACTCGGTCATCGGTTCCGCATCGAAGATTGTGATTGCCGGATCGATCACGGCTGCCTCGCGGTGTAGCGCCGCAATCGCTTCACTGACGGCGCCGGAAGTGCGGACGTGAAATGTCAGGCCATATTCCGGCCGAAAGATCTGGCGGATCGGAATGTAGAAATAAGGTTGTGGATTCTCAGTAACGCGATGATACTTGCTATCTTTCGCGACTCCGACGATGGTGAACCACTCGCCCCACCCATGTACTTTGTGACCGATGGCACTGCTATTCGGCAAGAAGCGGCGGGCAAACTCCTGATTGACAATCATGACTGCGAGTGACGTGTGATCGTCGTGCCAGTCGAAATCGCGGCCTTCCACCAAGGGAATCTTCAACGAGTCGAAATAGCCGGGTGAGACGAGGTCGCGATAGATCTTCATGTTCTCATTCGGTCCTGGAACGTATCCTTCCACGTCGAGCGTTTCCCAGTTTCCTCCGTTGAAGCCAAGCGGCACGGAATCGTCGTAGCTGACAGCGGTCACTCCTGGAAGTTGCTCCATCCGTTCGCGCAAACGGCGGCAGAAAATGTCGGTCTGCTGGGTATCGTAGCCGGCGGTGGAAAAATCGAATTGCGCAAGCGCTACTCCGTCGGGTGAGAAGCCGGGATCGACCGCGCGCGCCCGCTCAAAACTCTTGAGGAACAACGTCGCGCCGCACAATGCCAGAACCGCCAGAGCCACTTCGGAGATCACCATCAGCCTGAGCAAACGATGTGCCTGAATACCTGAAGCTCCGCTACGTCCGCCCTGTTTCAGTGCCTCATTGATGTTGGCCCGCGACGAGTGCAGAGCAGGAAGCAAGCCCGCAAGAACGGTCACGATGACGGCCAGCGCCGCGGTAAAGGCGAAGACCTGGCCATCCAGAGGCGGGGCGAGCACGACGGGTCTGGCAACAGCCGGAAGTAGCCAACGAAGGACTCCTCCGAGCCAGTTCGCCAGGAGCAGTCCGCACATCGATCCTGCAAGCGCCATGAGTAGCGTTTCGGTCAAAAGCTTGGCCATCAACCGCCAGGGTTTAGCTCCGAGCGCCAGGCGGATGCCGAACTCTTGCTGCCGCCCCATGGCGCGTGCCAGGAGCAGGTTGGCGAGATTCGCACACACAATGAGAAGAACAACGCCTCCGGTACCCATGAGGATGGACACAGGAGTGAGCAGCATTGCCTGCGTGCCGAAGTGCGATTGCCACACAGGAAGCACCGTCGCGCCGATGCCCTGATTGGAATCCGCATCCTCTTCTCCCATGCGGGTGGCGAGCGCCTGCACTTCTCCGCGCGCCTGCTCGATTTTAACGCCCGGCGCCAGGCGGGCCAGAAGCATGAAATTCCGTGTATTGCGATCCTGCAACATCCACACGCCCGTATGCGTCATCTGGCCATACATCGTCAGCGGCACCCAAAATTTGTAGTCCAGCCCCGCATGAGTGCCATGGAAGCCCTCTGGAGCCACACCAATGATCGTCAAGGGAGTGCGATTGACTCGCAGCGTCCTTCCGATGGTGGAAGGATCCGCTCGGTAATGCGACTTCCAATAGTCGTGGCTGATAACGACGACGGCGTGTGCGTTCTGTGCGTCATCCTGTTCCTCGGGAGAGAAGAAGCGGCCGGCCTCGGGTTTGATGCCGAACATGTCGAAAACACCGCCCGACACCATTTCGCCCCATGCGCGTTCTACATACGGCGCTTCCCCGACAGAGAACAGATAACCTCGGTATGCGGTTACCGATTTCACCAGACGCAGGTTGTTGCGGAAGTCACGGAAGTCCAGATAAGAAGTGGTAATTGGTTCGCGGTCCGGCGCGTTATTCTCGATCGCCACGATGCGCCCTGGATCAAAAGCTCCGGGGAACGGATTAAGAACCAGCGAGCGCAGCCAACTGAAGATGGTCGTATTTGCACCGATGCCGATGGCAATCGTGAGAATCGCCACGGCCGCGAAGGTTGGACGGTTGCGGAAGGTCCTCAGTGCATAGCGCAGGTCTTGGAATAGTCCACTCATCGCAGTCTCCTACTCACACCGCAGCGCTGCCATCGGATCGACGGCCAGGGCGCGCAGCGCGGGAATCAGACAGGCCAGCCCCGCAACCACAATCACCAACAAAGAAACTTCCAGCACCGTCCACGGATCATGCACTCCGTTTTGCATAAGAGCCTCGCTTGGGGACAGGCGAGCCAGTCGTTAGTCCGTGAATCAAACGCAATTCGGACACCAATGTCTGGATTCGTCAACTTGCTCATTCCACTAGTAAGGCCGTTGTTCGGTGCAGGGTAAAACCGTCCGGCTACCGAATGATGTGTTCGAAAATGAACAAGTAGCTTTTGGGTGGGAGGCTGGCCTTCACCGTAGACTCCCCTGGTGAATTGGGGTTGCAATCCATCAACTGCCGACGAGAAAGAGAACGATCCCACGGTTCGCAAGGACTTGGGATTCGCAAAGCGGAACGGCTGCGGAGGGCTGCTAAAGCTGAACGTGGGAGCGTTCTATGCTACTGACCCGAAGGACTGGTACAAGGCCGCTGATCCCTTCGGCCTGGAGAACAGCATCGAAGACTTCGCGCGCTACCGCGAAATGTTGAACGCCAAGGTTTTCGTGTCAGCTTGGGGAAAGTGCATCGGTCGATTTGCCTATCGTGGTGAACTGATCGCGCGAGCCTTCCCGCAGCTGATGTGCTTTGGCAGGACCGCAGACGGGACGCCGCGCCACACGTCGAGGCTGCCTTACTCGACCCCAATGGAGTTGTACAAGAGCAACGACTTGAAAGGAACACAGCGATGAACCCGCTGAGAAATGACACCGAGCACGCGAGTTTTCCACTGGCGAGCCTGAGAAGAGGCGCGGAGCAGGCGACTATTCGGAACAGGAAAGCTGGGGAGCAATGGTTCAGAACGTGGTCTTAACGTGATCGAAAAGGGAGGGTTATGAGCTTCGGTGACACGATCTACGCCGCGGGATTCCGCGGGAAACTCATGTACGACGTCATGGCCTGAATGGGGGACGGCAACACGCACCGCGTCACCCGCTACTCGTCTTAAGATCCGGAAGTTATCGCCAACCAACTTAACAAGCAGATCGCGGCTCAGATTGGAACTGCCGAAAATACAGTAAAGGTTCACCGCAGCCGGGCGATGGAGAAGATGCAGGCAAACTCTCTGGCCGATCTGGTCAAGATGATTCAAAGACTCCAAGGTTCTCCTAGCAAGAGCCCGTAAACTAAGGTAGTACAAGCATCGCTCTTTCTGCTACCCCACCGTTGCCAACGCTTGGTATCCGTTCCTGTTCACGTGATGCATCCTAGACATTGCAAAGCTCCCTCTCCCCAGACACTGCGTTCCGTGACTCGGAGTCAGATGTGAAGTGAGCTAAAGCGCCTAGTCTAGACGGGGGAATCTTGGGCGGACATCCCGACCGAATGGAATTTGCCAAACTGAACGCCGCCTTTCGACAAAACATGCCTCATAGTACCCTGCAAGACTTGACCCGTAATGATTGGACTCTGATTGAGTCCAAGGCTAAGCGGATAGACTTTAAGCTAGGTCAGCGAATCATCAAGGAAGGTGCTCGCATCGATCACCTGTATGTTCTCCGTGACGGGGCTGCTTCGGTAGAACTAGAAGGAACGACCTCTCGCGCTGTGATTGCAACGCTCACCGCAGGCGATGTCTGCGGCGAGATGGCGTTTCTAGGAGACAGTACGGCGACCGCAGAAGTTGTTGCCAAGGACGACGTTCGAGTGGACGCGATCTGGGCAGACGACCTACGTGAACTCATAGCCACGTTTCCCGGATTTGGCACGAGGTTCTACCGCTCACTCGCAGTCATACTTGCCCAACGGTTGCGTCAGACATCGAAGGAACTGCTGAGGGAGATGACCAACAAGAGATAGGACCAGCGTAAATGCCGGAAGCCAAACGCCAACTGTTGACGTTGAAGGAATACCGCGGACTGGAGCCCTTCATGCAAGGGTATGCCTGTTATATGCAAGCCGAGCTTCCCGGCAGCGAACTGCGAGCGCATCAGCGAAATCCCTACCCAAAGGTCAGCAAGAAGCACGAGGAGTGGAACCGCGGCCAGCTGCAGGCCATGATCATCGCGCAGGACACGGAAACGGATTAGGGAGTGTTATCAACTTCGGATTGGCCTTGGGGAGCGTGGGCCTTCTCTTTGCAGCCTTGGAAGGAAAAACTCGGCGATGAGATCCGCAGGGCTAGAAACAAGAGGGGACTGACCCAAGAAAAGCTGCAAGAAGCCCTTCAGATCGCAGGACTGGAATTGAGCTTGACGACTCTCAAAGCTTACGAAAGTGGCAAGTGGGCACCCAGCTTCGGCGACCTGCGGACAATTGCGCACGTTCTGGAGGCTGACTACTTTGAAATTGACAATGACATAAGGGTTGATTTCAGCAAAAACGGTAAGCTCCGCCTTGAGGCGCTTCCACAGCAACTGAATTTAGACTTGGACGATCAAGGCAATCTCAACATTCGCAGAAGCTCCTCGAATCGTGGCGCAGTGATCAAAAAAATCCGGGCCTGATTCCTGCTGCGCCCGCAACTCCTCTCTCGCGTTCGCTTCGCCCGCCCTATCGCACGCACGAGCGCACCCCACTCGCGGACGCGCGGGCCCCAGCCAGAACCACCCTGGTTCGAAAATCAGATGATTTCGGAACGGCCACAACCCGAATGGCTCGACCTCAAGGCTCTTCAGCGATATGCCTGCGTGTCGGAACGCACGCTTCGGCAATGGATTCACCGGGCGAGTTACCCTTTGCCCGCAGCGCGAGTAGGCACAAAGATTCTTGTGCGCAGGAGCACTTTCGATCACTGGTTGGAAAATCACAGTCTCAAAACCATTGACATAGGCTGTATTGTGGATGAACTCGTAGCCGGAGTGAAGGGAACGAACTGATGGGCGTAAAGATTCGCAAACGGGACGGCAAGTGGTACGTGTTCGTGAATTATCACGGACGCCGGAAGGCGAAGTGTGTCGGTTCCAGTCGCGAACTAGCGGAGCAGGTGCGGCGGCAGCTCGAGGCCAAACTTGCACTCGGAGATCTCGGCTTCTTAGCAGACTCTCCGGAAGAGCCGACCTTTGCAACCTACGCGGAGAAGTGGCTGAAGACGGATGACCTGCGGTGCAAACCATCGACCGTAGATTTTTATCGTGACTACCAACAACGTTACGTCATTCCCCGGTTCGGGCAGAAACGGATTACCACCATAACCCGGGATGAGATCAAAGCCTTCATGTCAGACCTCGTCGAGAAGGGTCTGGCGAAGAATACCATTCGACTGGCAATTGCGACTCTTCGCGTCGTTCTGAGCGCCGCGGTCGAGGATGGAATCTTAGCCAGCAATCCAGGCCTGAGGCTAGGCCGGTTTCTTAAGAGTCAGAAGGCAGCGCACGAGGCTCAGGCAATGACTCGCGAGGAGGCGCAAATTTTTCTTGAGGCCGCCAAAGATTTCTACCCTGAATTTCACCCGCTATTTTTGATGGCGCTTCGTGCTGGGCTCCGAAAGGGCGAACTGCTTGCGGTTAGATGGGGCGACATCCAGTTTGGCAGCGACGACAGCGATCCCAATCGCTACATTCATGTGCAGCACAACTACGTACACGGAAGGTTCACGACGCCCAAGAGCAAGAAATCGCGGAGGGTTGATATGTCGCGAGAGTTGCGGCGCGTTTTACTGGAACTGCGGGATAAGCGAATGCTAGAGGCGTTCATGAAGGGTAAGACGAGAATTGCAGAGGATCTCGTATTCCCTTCGAAGGCGGGTACGGTCCTCGACCAGAGCAACCTGACCAACTATCAATTCCTGCCCTGCCTTGACCGCGCCGGGCTGCGCCGATTTCGCTTCCACGAGCTGCGCCACACCTTCGGCAGCCTGCTTATCCGGGACGGCGCCTCGCTGGCATACGTGAAGGATCAAATGGGCCACAGTTCCATCCAGGTTACGGTTGATATTTATGGGCATCTCATCCCAGGAGCGGACATCGCGTGGGTGGACCGGCCGGATGGCAAAACAACTCCGAAACAAAATGCAACGCCCGCGCAACTTGAGGTTATAAATGAGACGGAAATTCCGCCGGAAGTGGTTGATTTGACTGGTGGGCCCACCAGGATTCGAACCTGGAACCAACAGATTATGAGTCTGCTGCTCTAACCGTTGAGCTATAGGCCCGCGAAACCCAATCTAGCATAATTCGCACACCCATAGCGTAACCTGCCATGTCTCACCTGCAGCTTGTTTGAGCCCGCACTCGACTCTCAGTGCGCGGTCGCTTTTTCCGCCCCCAGTCCCGTGTTCGACCGCACATGCAACTCGTTGAACTTATGTTGCGACGTCGGTTCGTGACTGATGAGTGTTCCAACAATCGCCCCGATAAATCCTAATGGGATACTCAGAATGCCTGGATTCTCCAGCGGAAACCATGCCTTTGCCTGGATAAAGTGTCGCGCAGTCCCGGTCACTGTAGGCGGGTCGATCGCCATTAGGCTGGGACTTACCAGAATGAGCCCGATCGACGCCAGCAGTCCGACCGTCAGTCCCGAAACCGCGCCCAACGTATTGAACCGCCGCCAGAAGATCGACAGCACAATCACCGGCAGATTCGCCGATGCCGCCACCGCAAACGCCAGCGCCACAAGAAACGCAACATTCGCCGTCGGTCCGAGCACGATGGCAATTGCGATCGCTACGCCTCCCACCACAAACGCCGAAATCCGCGCTACCAGAACTTCTTCGCCCGGTTTTCCCTCAACTCCGTTGTGGATTACATTCGTCCAGAAGTCGTGCGAGAAAGAAGTTGTCGCGCTAATGGTCAGTCCCGCAACTACCGCCAGGATAGTCGCGAACGCAATCGCTGAAATGAATGCGAAGAAGACCGATCCCGCCAACGCGTTCGCCAGAAGGGGTGCGCTCATGTTCGTGCCACCGTGAGTTCGAATGAAGTCTGGTCCAACAATCGTCGCCGCTCCAAATCCCAGGAACGTCGTCATAATGTAGAAGCTGCCGATCAGCACCATCGCCCACACCACACTGTGCCGCGCCGTCTTGGCATCCGGCACGGTATAGAACCTCACCAGAATGTGTGGCAATCCTGCCGTGCCAAAAATCAATGCCAATCCCAGCGAAATCAAATCCAGCGGCCCATACGGCGGCTTATAACGAAGCCCCGGCTGCAGGAAGTCTTTGACAACCGTCGCTCCCTTCGGATCGTGATACGTGACGTGTGCGATCGCTCCAAAGAATTCGCCAAAGCTGAAATGAAAATGCGCCATCACTAAAATACTCAACAAGAATGTTCCTGCCATCAGCAGGATTGCCTTGATGATCTGCACCCACGTAGTCGCCAGCATGCCGCCGAATACGACATACACGATCATTAGGATTCCGACCGAGATTACTGCCTTGTTGTAAGTCACATAGCCGCCCAGCAGCAGTTTCACAAGCGCGCCTGCACCCACCATCTGCGCGATCATGTAAAACGTACTGACCGTCAGCGTGCTCAACGACGCCATCGCGCGCACCGGCCTCGGCTTCAGTCGATACGCCAGCACGTCCGCCATGGTGTACTTCCCTGCATTACGCAGTGGTTCCGCGATCACCAGCAGCACAGTCAAATAGGCGACAAGCCATCCCACCGAAAACAGGAAACCGTCATATCCCTGAAATGCGATGATCCCCGCAATCCCCAGGAACGACGCTGCGCTCATGTAATCTCCTGCCACCGCGATCCCATTCTGCCATCCTTTAATTTGCCGGCTGGCCGCAAAGTACGCATTCGCGCCGCTCGATCGCTTGGATGCCCAGTACGTAATGCCCAAGGTGACCGCAATGAACACCAAAAACATAATCAATGGAACGTTGGCCATGATTTACTTGCCTCCCTTTGCGTCTTCGGCCTTATCCAGGATGTCCTTCGCCAGGCGATCGAAGTTGTTCGCGGCTCTCACGTACAGCCCCGCGATGATCCACGCCACAAAGAATTGCGACAACGCAAACAGGTATGCGAGATTCACCTCGCCAATCACCTTGGTGGACATGAATTGCGGCGCATACCCGACCAGCACCGGCAAGGCAAAGTAGTACACGACGAAGAATATGAATGCCGGCACGATGAAAGTTTTCTTCGTCGCCATCAAGTCCTGGAACGCTTTGCTCTCCGCAATTTCGTCCCACGTTGATTGCGATGCTTGATATTGCTTCGGTTGAACGACTTCTACCTCTTTCGCGGCGTTTGCCATAGGCTCTCCTCGTGGCTTCGCGTCGTATCTGCCACCTGCTGGATTTTGAACGGCTGGGACGACCACTGACGGGGGACAGCTTACTCCCGTTTCAACTTTTTTGGGAGCAAATCCGTCTCCGCCAGTTCAGGCGTGCGCCCTCCTATGAACGTAAAGATCGACCCGAACTCCGACCGGATGTCGTGCCACTCCCGCGCCGGTTCCCTCATACGTGGGAGGCGAGTGACGTTTAGGTTCGCCGTCGCAAAGTTCTCCGGAGCGAGACTGCGCAGAGTGACGCCTCCGGAGAATTTTCCTTTGCGCCTTCGACTTTCGACCTTGACTGGATCGTCGAAGATGGGGCGAGATGCGGGATTCGAGTTTCCGACACCGCATGTTCTCCTTTATCAGCAAGAATTGGCGAGGAAGACCATTAGTCAGGGAGTCATTGAGGAAAGAGAGACGTAGCTGGCTACGTCGTCAGGTCTTTCCGGGAAATAGATCTTTAGGTTTCGTTCCAAGCACAGAACAAATGCGGCAAGAGTGAGCTATTGAAAAACTCCTCGGCCAAAAGACGTGTGCTCTTGCAAGTCCAGCGCAAGGGTGATTCCGGGTCGCCCCGGGTCGTCGGTTCCACTAGTTTCTCCAATGCCTTGAGTAGATCCGGGTTATGAAAGGTGAGAGGCTTGCGACCCCCTCCCGCTTTCCGGCTTCGTCCCGCTCCTAAGGGCTCTCCTCGGTGTTTTTTCAGTTCGCGGAGGCCGGCGGGAATCGTACTGCGAGATAGACCGGTAGCATTCGCCACCAGAGATACCCCGCCGTGGGGCAGAGAGTTTGCTTCTGCTGCAGCCCACACTCGGCGTCCCCGTTCATCCAGCACGCCGCAGAGTACCCGGTATTTCTCCCGCATAGTGGCCAGCCCTTGTTCCATGGAATACCGGAGATCGAATTTTTCAGGCCGGGCGCCGGTTCAGTACCTTGCATGCGACCTGCGTCTAATCTGGCCGTGATGATTGGGCTCACTCCAAAACGGACTAAACTCCAAGAATCTCGGCTGCCATCGCTGTTCCTTCGACGCGACTCTGGATCTTGGCAAAGGCGGTTTGACGCGACGTAGAAGTGTCGTCGGCAAACGGCGAGAATCCACAGTCATCGGTCGTCCCCAGAGCATCGATCGGGATGAACTCAGCGGCTTCAACCACGCGATCGCTCACCTCATGAGGGCTTTCCACTTTAGGATTGATCGGGTCTGTGACGCCAACGAAGAGCATCCGCCCTGGTTTGAGTAAGCCTTGGATCGTCGCGAGCACTCGTCGCCGGTCCCGCTCGCTCGCCAGCTGAACATAGAAACGCCCCGCATTCAAGCGGAACAGAGACGGCAGAAGACCCAGGTAATCGACATCGGCGCTATGGGTGGAATCATGGTCGCCTCCTGGACAGGTGTGTACCCCGATCCGCTCCCGCTCTGCGGTGGTGAAGCGCTCGAGAACACGGTTGTTCAAATCGATGAATGAATTCAGCACTCCACCCGACGGATCGAGCTTGAGCGCCAATCGTCCTTCCGTGAAATCGATCTGCACGCAAGCAGCGCCGTTCTCCAGGCATTGGCGAATGTCCCGTTCCGCCTCCTCGATCAGGTCCTTCAAGAACGCTTCCCGTGAATATCCGGCCAGGCCACTTTGTGGATAGAGCAGACTCAACGCTGACGCCGAGATCACCGCTTGTTTCAACGGTCGCCGCGCGAACCGCTGAGCGGCTTTCAGGTAATTCACAGCATGGACGCCATAGCGAAAGGGGCCTGCTGTCAGCTTTGGCAGTTGTCTCGTGTGTCCGTCAGCAAAAGGAATCAGCACTCCATCGGATGCCAGATTGCTGAGCCCAGAAAGAGGATATGTCGCAAAGCTCGGCTTAGTCTGCTCACCGTCAGTGATGATCGGCGAGCCAACTGCTTCCAAACCCGCAATAGTGTCACGGAGAGCAACCCCCTCGGCAGTCTCGAGCTGTGTGGCGGAAATCTTCCCCGCCGCATGATCGCGCATCGCGGTTAACAGTTCGGCCGTTCGCGGGATGCTTCCAATCGGTTCAGTCGGTATCGGCATGCTCTGGTGAGGTTCCTCCCTCTGACTAGAAGTTCAGCGGCCCTGCGAGTTTGTATCTGATTCCACCCCACCGATTAGTTATTGTCTGGCTGCTCGGCGGCGAGCGTCTCCCCAGTTCCACAGCGTTTTTGATTGGGTGTCACCTTACTTGGGATGGATCGAGGGCGGCAATACTGCAAAAAGACTAGAGATGGTGGCGATGGCTGCAGAAGCGCAAACGACAAAATCGACAGCTGGACTGTTACGAGATTCGCACGCGAGTCGTTCTTCAGGAGTTCGTTCGCGGTTGACTTCGGGGAATCGCCCTCGTGCCGCGCGGGACGGGAATCAGTGAAAGCATCGCTGCTACGTAGGCTTGATGAACTTCGTAGTCTGGTAGATGTCGTGCCCAAATCCGGCAAAGCCATGCGGCAAGCGTAAAATCCCCGGCTAAAGGCTATTCGCATGCCTGCTTTAGACCGAGCTTGCGATCCGAGCCAAATCATAATTGCCAGGGTGAGGGCCATCAGAAATAGCAGTAATGTGGGCAAGAACACATGCGTGGCGCGTAGTGTGAACCGAAGACGAGGACGTAATGCAGGGCCAAAGCAGAAAAAGCAAGAGGGATGTGCTTGCCGGCGGTGCTTCGTTCAAATCGAAGATACAGATACGCGGCAAACGCCGCATAGACCAACCCCGCTGCAGCAAGTAGAACGAAGCCGAGGGGCAGCGCTAATTCAATATCGAGCAGGTGCCCTCCCGCTCACGCTTGCGTCTAAACGCCGGCGCCACGCTGACTCTTCCCGCTCGCCAGCTTAGCCAGATCCTGCAAGCTAGGCACTGATTCCGGTTCCGTCAATTTCCGCTCCGGCAGATTACCGGCGCCGCTCTTAATCGCTTCCACCAACATCTCAATCGCCAGGTCCGTGTTGGGCCGAATAAAGATTGTCGCTGCCAGCGTCCCGTTGCGCACCCACGTCTGACCGGTCTTCGGCATCCCGTCGCAGCCCGTGATCGGAATCTTCATCCACCGCGGCCGTTGGTTTTCTGGAATTTCGCTAAACGCTTTTCTCGCGCCCATGGCCATGCTGTCGTCCTGCGCTCCCACCAGGTCCATGTGACTCTCTTGTGAAGTCCGCAATCGCAGCCACGAACTCACCGTGCGATGTGCGCTCTCCTCCGTCCAATTCGCCCGCATCGTCTTCACCTGAATGTTTGCCGGCTTGGTCATGTTCATTCCGATCGTTCGTTCTTTCGCAGCGGAACTGTTCGCCGGTCCCTCGATGTACAACATGGATCCGCCATTCGGCAGCAGCGTCGCAAATTGCTTCCCCTGAATCTTGCCAACCTCTACGTGATCGGAGCTGATCGCAAAAACCGGAACCTTGTAAGCGCGCCGCAGTTCCAGAATGTAATCGACTTCATGATTCAGCACGACCCACCCAATCCCTGCTGCGGCCGCCGCGCGCGCCACCTGCGGGAACGCCGTCCCGCCCGCCGGCTCGAACATGATCGCATCCGGACGGGCCACCGAAGAATCCTGAACGTAGTGCAGTAGTTGCTGGCTTTGCGCCAGAGCATCATTGTTCGCTTGAATAATCTTCACATCCACGCCGCAACGTCGCCCAGCTTTTTCCGCCGCCGCGGCCTGTTCCTGCTGATAATCATTGTCGTTGTTGGTCAGAGACACCACAAAGCTGAGTCGTTTCATAAGGAGGCCCTAGTCTGGATGATAGCTCTCCGACCTTTAGAACGAATGTAACCAGGGTAACAATACGGTGGAGAGGCAAAAGAGAATGGTGGGATGAACTTCACGCAGATAAATAGTCTAGGAGTTCAGGCGCCGGCGGATGCTGCCTTTGTCGCGTCGCCCAGAAAGGATTTTAGGTTTGTGTCCAGAATTTCGCGGTTGGCATCGGACAGGTCCACGAAGCGGAAAGGCTGCAGCCATCCTTGCGTCGCCCACATGGGAAACAGCATCTGAGCCTTCCCACGGATCGTCGTTTCGCCAATGTGAAAAATCAATTCGACTTCCACCTTCTCGTCAAGCGGCTTTTCCAGATGGATCGTTCCGCCCGACGTTGAGAGCTGATGGAACGCCGCCCTCACCGAGCGCCGGTTCGGCAACCGCACCAGGGTCAGCACCGAGCCTCGCAGTTTCACGCGAAAAGGACGATCGACTGGCTTGTTTTCATTCGCTGACAACGCGGGCTCCGTCGAGTTCAACTGTTCGGCCATATCCGGAAGTATCGCAGCGACCGTTCAGTTGGCGAAGTTACGAAAGCCCCAGACCGACGCGTTTTCTCTGATTTCGCGCGGGCGGGTTCTTGCGCTTCTTCATTTTGATCAAGAGACGCAGCTTGCTGGGTCTGGCTGGGCGGGCAATCCTCGGCAAGGAGTGTGAGAAATTTATTTGCGCCCGGGATGAGCTTCTGCGCCTTCGGAGAACAGATTGTACGGCCAGGCTTTCTTGTTCACAGTCAGCACCGGAACGCTATCTGCGTCACTGATGCCGGCCCCTGGACCGGAAGCCGCCGCCGCTTGCGCCAGCATGTTCCAGTCTCCTGGAGCATCTGCAATCTTCCACACATTTCCATGCGTATAGAGCGACGCCCCAATCAGGAAATACTTTCCGTCATTGCCCAATGGCAAGCAGTTGGCCACCCGCGCGGTCACGCTTCCTCCGCCGGGCAGGTCGCTGATCATGACCGGAGTCTCCATCGGCAAGGCGCGCGAACTTCGGAACCCGCATCCTTGCGCGCTGACGATCACCACCACGCACTTCTCGGCAAAGGGCCGCCGCCGGTCGAGGCTGGTTACGCTAACTGGAATCTCCACGCGGAGCCGCGTGCTACGTCGAGTCGCCTTGGGTGTCAGAATTTCCATTGCAGCTGCATCGGGCAGGTCATACCTTCCATAGTTTCGGGGAGAAGGTTCACCTCCATATTCTGACAGACCTGGGTCGAATCGGCTGGTGACCAAGGTAACGCAGAAACCTCTCCCATTCAGCGCCTGGCGTTGCGTTGCGCCTGGTGGACGCCCGCTTTTAATCCTTTCGCGACCGCTTTCGCATACCCCGATTTGTCCATCGCCGAGATCGTCGCTGCGGCAATGCCTCCGGGCGTGGCCGCCTCCTGCAGAAGATCGGCAAGCCCCACGCCGCTCTCGCGCCAGTACGCGATGCCGTCGCTCAACGCATGAGCCGCCGCTGTCAACGCGGTCTCTCGATCCAGTCCCGCACGTTGTGCGGCCTGCACCAGAGTGGCAAGCGCGTGATAGCCGTGCGTGGGAGAATGCGTCGCCGTGATCGCATCCATCTGTCGCTCCGGTATTTCCAGCACAACTCCGACCAGCTCAAACAGTCTGCGCACGCGGGCGCGGCCCGCCTTCGCAACATTGCGCTCAAAGCTCAGCGGCGTCAGTCCCCTCCCAATGCGGCAGACCGGACTCGGCATCGCCCGCACCCAATGCACCTCAGGTCCAAGACGCGCTCGCAGTTTCCACAGTGGAATGCCTGCGGCGAGGCTCACACACAGTTTCGGCGCCGCAGATCCGCACTCCACGACCTCGTCCAACATCTCTGCAACCGATGCCGGACGCACCGCCACAATCAACATCTCCGCCTGCTCGACCGCGGACCTTAGATCCCGCGCCGGCTTCACCCGCGACTCACGCCGCAGCTCGCGCAACTTCTCCGGATTGCGATCGTAGACCACAATCTCCCGCTCATATCCCGCGAGCCGCAGCCCCGCAGCCAGCGCGCCAGTGATCCGTCCTCCGCCAAGAAACACAGTAGCTTTCATCGTGATTCGTATCCAGTAGCCTTCATTGTTTTTCGTATCAGGGCAAGCCGTCAAACATGCCGTAAAGCACCAAAATCAATCGCCCCTTCAGGCTCTGGACGTCATCGGCTGGCCAGGCCTCCCGCCGTCTCTCCTCCATCCATCGTGAACACATGACCGGTGGCAAACGCCGCGTCGTCCGATGCGAGGTAGGCGAACAATCCCGCAATCTCCTCGGGCGCGGCGTGGCGGCGCAGGGGAATCTTCTGGTTCACTTCCTCGAGCATCGCGTCGGAATATTCGGCGCGCTGCATCGGCGTCAGCACGTATCCCGGAGCCACGGCGCACACGCGCACTTTCGGCGCCAGTTCCAGCGCCATGGACCGCGTCAGCTCAATCACTCCCGCCTTGCTCGCGTTGTAAGCGGCGTAATACGGATATCCCATCACGCCGTTGGTCGACGCCGTTTGCAGAATTACGCCGCTGCCGTTCTCCCACATGTGCCGCGCCGCAGTCTGCGCCACGTAGAACACGCCGGTCAGGTTCACGGAAATCACCTTCTCCCACTCCTCGGGAGTGATGTCAAGAAACTTGTGGCGAATGCTGATGCCCGCGTTGTTGATGAGCACGTCGATGCCGTCCATCAGCCGGATCGCCTCGGCAAACGCGGCCTCCACCTGCATCAGGTCGGTTACGTCGGCGATGATGGCGGAAGTAATGCCGGCTTCGCCCAGCCCGCGCAACTCGTGGCGAATGTGTTCGCAGGCCGTGGCATCGCGATCGACCACGCACACGCGCGATCCTTCTTCCAGAAAGCGTGCAGCCGTAGCCGCGCCAATCCCGCTCGCGCCACCCGTGATCACGACGCGCTTGTCTTTCAGTCCTCGCATGCTATCCCCCGTTTTGGTGTGGGGACAGTGTATCGAACCCGGGTGGATGTTGATTCGTCATCCTGAAGGAGCGCGTTTTTGCGCTTCTTCGCCCGATGACCCCCACCCTGGCCGCACAAACTGCAGCAAAGCATGAAGTACCCGGCGCGTGGCTAGGATGGGGCACCCTCGCGTGATGGTGGAACGACGAAGCTGGAAGGAATCTAGATGGGTTTGCCGCGGAAGAAGTAGACAAGTTCGATGATCAGGATTACGACGACCATCAATTCCAGAACGAAGGCGCGGCTTTGGTTGAACTGGTCGACCATGAAGCGGTAGAGGTCTTCGGCGGTTTGCAGTTTCTCTTTGACCAGGTCTTTGTAGTCGGGGACTCCGACTTTGGAGGCGCACAGTTTGTAGAGGCGCGCGGAGAACATGTCGCTGAGGAACTTGATGGCGTTGTCGGCGCGTTCGGTGAGTTCGTTCACGTCGAGCAGGACGGTGTGCAGCTTGGACGCGGCCCGCGCCGTCCGCCAGCGCGCCCACGTTCCCGTTCCTCCGGTTTCGAGGAAGTCGTAGACTTTCTCGAGTTCCTTGGTGAGCAGGTCATCATAGTGGCGGAACTCGAGGAGCTGCGAGTTGGCGTACTGCAGAAGCTGGATGGCGGTCTCGGCGCCCGCGGGATCGTCGTAAATGAACGCGGCGTTCCATCCGATCACGGCGAGATCGTTCGGGTAATAGGAAATCTTCGACTGCAGAACTTCCTGGCGCTCGCCATCGGAGAGCTTGGCCATTTCGCCGCGGACGATTTGGGAAACGTCGTCGGCGCGCGCGGCCAGCAGGTCGTTGGCGGAGGGAGATCCGGCAATCTCGCGCACGTGGAAGATGAAGTAGTCCTCAGTCAGCCATTCTTTGTAGGGCTTGACCAGCGCGGGAGCGGCGCGTTCGAGCTTCTGCTTGACGATGCGCGAGGCCAGCGCTTCGAAGTTCGTGTCGGACGTCCAGCGGCAGGAGAGTTCGACGAGAGTGTCCCATCCCCCGGAGAACGGAAGCTCGAAGACCAGGCTGACGACGCCGTAGTCGTAGTACTTGATTTCCCCCTCCAGGCGCTCGCCGCCGTCGAGAATCAGGGGCTCGAGCGTCTCCTCGACGGGAGTCCGCTGGTAGCGGACGTATCCGGGAGCTTGATGCTTGAAGCTGGTCGCGGCGGTGCGCGCGCCAAAGATGGTGCGGAGCACGTCGAGGCGAATCTCTTCGCAAACATCGAACTGGATCAGGACGAGGACCGATCCGCGCAAGGGTGTTGCCGCCGACACCTGAGGCGCGGACGAGGTCGCCGGAGCGACGTCGGTGCGGACGAGAGTTGGAATTTCACGATTCATAAGCGCGTCCAGAGGGCGCGGCGGGTTCGGGCTGAGCCTCGGAGGGCTCGGGAGACGCGCAGACTATTGTCCCAGATAACGGGGTGATTGAGCTATAGGCGGGGTTGGAAGAGCTACGGGGGGCCCAAGAAACCTTTACCGCAAAGTGCGCTGAGGGTGCGCGAAGGACGCTAAGAAAGGTGGGGCGGCTTCAGGCTTAAGTGGCTGATACGTCAGTGGTTGCGGGTCAGGCGGGACAGGAGGAATCCGGTAGCGGCTAGGGCTCCGAGTCCCAGGGCGGCGCGCTTCATGGAGGAGCGGAGGGCGGCTTCGCGCTGGCGGACGAAATGCGATTCAGGGAAAGGATCGTCGGCCTGGCGTGAAGGATTGAGGGCCATCTGCAGGACTTCGGCGAGGTGGAGCGCGTGACGGCCGGTGCCTTGGGCAATCTGCTCGCGGCAACTGAATCCGTCGGCGATGATGAACCAGTCGGCGGGCGCACTGCGGACGGCGGGGAGAAGCTCGAGTTCACCGATGGCGGCGGAGACGTCGTATTTGTCGTGCTCGAAACCGAAGGAGCCGGCCATGCCGCAGCATCCGGGAGCTGGAGCCGTGAAGTCGATGCCGATGCGGCGCAGGAGCGACTCTTCGGCGGTCATCTTCTGGATGGATTTGTGATGGCAGTGCCCGTGGAGCAGGGCTTTGCGTTCGAAGCGAGGCAGCGGGGCCTGGCCGGAGTTGCGATCGAGGAATTCGCTGAGCAGGAATGTCTGGCGGGAGAGGGCTTGGGCGCGCTGGTCGTTGGGGAAGAAGTTGATCAGTTCGTCGCGGAAGACGGCGATGCAGCTGGGCTCGAGTCCGACGACGGGGATTCCGGCTTCGATCTCGGGGGAGAGTGCGTCCAGAATATCGAGGAGCAAGGTTTGGGCGCGGTCAAGCATGCCGAAGTCGTAGAGCGGGCGTCCGCAGCAGAGGTTGGCCCGAGGGAGGAGAACCCGGTATCCGGCGGCTTCGAGGACTTCGACGGCGGCGATGGCGGTGGCGGGGAGGAAATAGTTGTTGAATGTGTCAGGCCAGAGAAGGACGGCGGGGGCGGCGGCGGCGTCCCTCCGGGACTGGCTCGCGCGGGTTTCGTGTTCCCGGCACTGCCGCGCCGGGCTTTCATGTTCCGCCCCTTCGGGGCTGCGATCGGGCGGTGCGTCGGGTTGGCGGGAAGAATTCCCCCTTCTGTCAAAACCGGGCAGAAGTGGGGCGCCCGCGGCGTTTCGTTTTTGGCGGCGGCGGAACCACTGCTTGAAGGTTTCGGGAGCGAGGACCGGGATCGAGCGCTGGTGGGATATTCCGGCGACCAGTTTCGCGATGTCGCGGAGGAACGGTAGCTGGGTGGTGAGATTCACGAGGCCGGGAGCGTTCGACGCGAGGCGCGCCCAGAGATCGATGTTGCCGAAGGCATAGGCGCTGCGCGGGCGAACGCGGCCTTCATAATAATGAGAGAGGAACTCGGCCTTGTAGGTGGCGACGTCCACGTTGACGGGGCAATCGCTCTTGCATCCCTTGCAGGCGAGGCAGAGATCGAGCGCTTGCTTGACTTCTTCGCTGCGCCAGCCATCGCGGATGATCCCATCTTCTCGGGCCGGGCTCTGCGTCATCTCCCAGAGAAGGTGAGCGCGGCCACGGGTGGAGTGTTCTTCTTCGCGTGTGACCCGATAGCTGGGACACATGACGCCGCCTTCTTCGCGACGGCATTTGCCAACACCGATGCAGCGCAGGGCGGCGTGCGACAAGCTGCCGTGGTCGGCGGGAAACTGAAAGCGCGTCTCCGGTTCCCAGGGAGAGTAGTCGGGGCCGAGGCGGAGATTTTCGTCGAGCTTGTAGGGGTCGATGAGCTTGCCGGGATTCATCTTCCAGTCGGGATCCCATGCGGACTTGAACTTGCGGAAGGCCTGCATTAACTCCGGACCGAACATTTTCGGAAGGAGTTCGGCGCGGGCTTGTCCGTCGCCGTGTTCGCCGGAGAGGGACCCGCCGTAGCTGATGACCAGATCTGCAGCTTCTTCGACGAACTTGCGGAATTTCGCGATGCCGTTGGCGGATCGAAGATCGAAGTTCAGGCGCGTGTGGACGCAGGCGTGGCCGAAGTGTCCGTAGAACGAGCCTTTGTAGTTGAACGCGGCCATCATGTTGCCCAGGTCGCGAAGATAGCCGCCGAGCTTGTCGGGAGCGACCGCAGCGTCTTCCCATCCTTCCCAGGTCAGCGGCTCGCCGGGCACGTGCGAAGTCGCACCAAGACTGGCTTCGCGAATCTCCCAAATGCGTTTGGCTTGCTGGCCGGAGAGGAGGCGCGTGTTTGGAGGATTCGCGCTGTGATTGAGTGCGTCGATTAGACCGCGAGCTTGCGCTTCGGCTTCTTTTAGGGTCTGGCCGCCGAACTCGACCATGAGCCAGCCTCCGCCTTCGGGGAGCATGGCGAGTCCTTCGGGGTTCATGCCCTTGGTGCGGTTGTAGTAGACGAGGAGATTGTCGAAGCCTTCGAGGCCGATGGGTTTGTGCTGCAGGATTTCAGGGACGTGGTCGGCGCACTGATAGATGTCAGGATAGGCGACGACTAAAAGGATGCGCTGTGGGGGACTTTCGACTAAGCGACACGTGGCTTCGAGGACTGTGGCGCAGGTGCCTTCGGAGCCAACTAGGGCGCGCGCCATGTGGAAGCCGTTTTCCGGCAGCAGATAGTTGAGGTTGTAGCCGGAGACGCGGCGCGGAATGTTGGGAAATTTTTGGCGGATCAGGTCGGCGTATTCGTCGGGGATTTGTTTTAGGGAGTTGTAAATCTGAGTGGCGCGGGCTGAACCGCGGCCCGATACTTCCGCGCCGCCTGGACTGCCGAGGGTGGCTGTCCCCACATCTGTCTTGGCGACCCGACGGCCGGCGGTTGTCCTCACCTGATCGGAAATCGCTTCGTTGGCCGCACGAATGAAATTCTGGCCGACTGTCAGGCGGGTGCCGTCGTAGGTGACGATTTCCAGTTCTTCGATGTTGTCGTCGGTTTTGCCGGCCATGACGGAGTGGACGCCGCAGGAGTTGTTGCCGATCATGCCGCCGATGGTGCAGCGCTCGTGGCTGGCAGGATCGGGGGCGAAGGTCAGGTGATGTTTTTCGGCGGCGTTGCGAAGATGGTCGAGCACGACGCCGGGTTGAACGCGAGCGATACGGCGCGCGGGATCGATCTCGAGGATCCTCGCCATGTATTTGGAGAAATCCAGGACGACGGCCACGTTACAGCACTGGCCGGCGAGAGATGTGCCGCCGCCGCGACAAAGTAAGGGCGCGGCGAATTCGCGACAGACGGAAATCGCGGCAAGGACATCGTCGGCATGGTGAGGAAGAACGACGCCGATCGGGACCTGGCGGTAATTGGAACCGTCAGTCGAGTAGAGGGCACGGCTGCCGTCGTCAAAGCGAACTTCGCCGTGAACATGGGAGCGGAGAGCCTCAGCCAGTCCGGATGCATCTTTGAGCGATAACTTTGAGTCCGGCACGAAATCTGCCGCGCTGTGTGGCATGGGCCGTTTCTTAGAATGACTTTTTGCTCACGTTGGTGATCTGAAGCTTAGTTGTGTCACCGTTGGCTGCGATGTTGATGGTAATCATGTTTCTTTGATTGTTGGAAACGATGTTGCAGTGATTCTGCTCGGAGGAGGTCACCATCGCCCCGGGGAACCGAGATTTATAGAAGCTGCAAATTTTGTCGGGCGGGTCGTTGCTTTGGAAGACGGCGGTCGAGGTATGAATGCCGCCAAACGACGCGGAAGAAGCGCCGTTGCGCTGGACTTCCGCCCCCGGATAGATATCCACTCCCAGGTCTTTCGCTGCCTGATCGGGATCCTTGGAAGTTTCGACGGAGCCAAAGGGAGTCTCGACCTTCACGTGGTCGCCGTTCTGGGATACGTGGGAGCGGCTGGCAATGCGATACCCAATGATGCCGATTGTCGCAATGACGAGGATTCCGATGCCCACGATCACGGCTACGACGATGAGGATGACTTTGAGAGCGCTGCTGCCGCCGGTCGGAGCCGGCGGCGGGGCCATCGAGGTTGGGCTTGGGGCGGTTGGCAGCGCAGAGGCCGCAGCGCCGCACTTGTTGCAGAACTTTGTGCCCGGGTTCAGAGTTGCGCCGCAAGAATTGCAGAATGCCATACGTACCTCGTGACGAGTGGTGTGAAGAATCGACGGCGCGAGTATACCGCAGATAAGGGAGTTTCAGAACAGAAGTAGCGGCTGGGAGCGCGGGTCAGAAGAGTCTCAATTCTACGATTTGCCCTTCCGCCGAATGGGTCGAAGCCCCTCCGGCGGAAACCATCCCAGTCGTTCAGCGTGGCCATAAAATGTTGGCGCTCATAGCAGCGGTAGGAAGGGGCGAGATTTGAACGGTAAAAGCCTTGAGTCGCGGCTGTCATAGAGCCTTCTTCGAGAACTGACCACCATTCCTTTCGGTCCACCGAAATCTATAACATGGGCTGCATAGCTGGATGGTTCATGCGACTGCACCGTGAACGGAGCCGTGATGCCGATGCCGAGGTCTTTCGCAGCCTCGAGCCACGCTTGCGAAATTGCTTGATCAACCACTAGAGTTCCAGAAACTCCTGCATTTGCTGCAATGCCTCGTCCAGCGCCAGCTGAAATACGCTGCCGCGTGGCCGCGGGCCGACGAAGCCCAGCTCGTGCTGCAGCCGGCCATCGACCACCTTCAGATTGGCCCAGCCCGGCATTTGCTCGCCCCATAGCATGGGCATCGCGTAATAGCCCATGCGGCGCTTGTGGGCCGGCACATAGGCCTCCAGCTTGTATTCCCAGCCCCAGAACAACTGGAAGCGCCGTCGGTCCCAGACCACGGGGTCGAAGGGCGCGAGGAAGCGCAGCCTGTCGTCGATTGGGTTCGGTGCGGCCATGGGCTTCTCGCCCTCCGGCCAGAACCACAGCAGGCCATCGACGTGGGCATGGGCATAGCGGGATTTGGCGTGCTCCAGGACCTGCCGCGTCTCGGTGGCCAGCTGCGGCACTCCATAGCGCAGCAGTCCGCACAGATAGCCCAAGCTGGCCGCAGGCAGCGGCGCGTAGAGCTGCACCACCACGTCCAGCAACTGGCCGGCGCGCGCGAGCCGGGCCTCGGGGCTGTCGTCCTGCGGCGGGTGCTCGATCGCCTGGTAAACCCGGGTGCCGGCCTCGCGCCGCGCAACGCGCAGCAGCCCGCAATAGTGCAGGCCCTCGAGCAGATGCGTGCTGGCATTCAGGTCGCCGCCCCAGCGCTGGATGCGGCCATGGTCGAAATGTGCGCGCATGTCCTTGGGGTGGGTGCGACCGTGCTGCCGCACAAAGGCCAGCACCTCCTGGGCGCGTGCCTGCATCCTGGCATCCCAGGCGCGCGGCGCCGCGCGCGGATACAGGAGGGCTAGGGTCTCGCGAGGCAGGAAACCGTAGTTGATGAAGAAGGCCTCTTCGATCGCCAGGCGTGGGTAGCGGCGC
>Ga0210406_10000290_pt1 | contig 72894 bp, 62 predicted proteins | sample IncBWC30MmetaG_FD_155454 | JGI IMG/M metagenome (GOLD analysis project Ga0210406, IMG submission 155454) | Forest soil microbial communities from Barre Woods Harvard Forest LTER site, Petersham, Massachusetts, United States - Inc-BW-C-30-M | ecosystem: Environmental > Terrestrial > Soil >...
CAGCAACTCCGTCGGCAGCGTAACCAGCAACGCCGCCACCCTCACCGTTAACCCAGCACCGGTCGCACCCTCCATCACCACGCAGCCGGCCAGCCAGACTGTCACAGCGGGCCAGACCGCCACCTTCTCGGTGACGGCAACCGGTACCGCTCCGCTCAGCTACCAATGGCAGAAGAATGGAACGGCCATCAGCGGAGCGACATCGTCGAGCTACACCACCCCGGCGACGACGAGTTCTGACAATGGCGCGCAGTTCACCGTGGTCGTCAGCAACTCCGCAGGCAGCGTGACCAGCAACGCCGCCACCCTCACCGTCAATGTGCCTCCGTCAATTACGACACAGCCGGCCAGCCAGACCGTGACCGCGGGCCAGACAGCTTCGTTCTCGGTCACTGCAACCGGTACCGCTCCGCTCAGCTATAAGTGGCAGAAGAATGGCACGGCTATCAGCGGAGCAACGTCATCGACGTATACGACGCCGGTAACAACTGCTTCCGACAATGGCGCTCTGTTCATTGTGGTCGTCAGCAACTCCGCGGGCAGCGTGACCAGCAATGCCGCCACTCTCACCGTCAATGTGCCTCCGTCGATCACCACGCAACCGGCCAGCCAGACTGTCACCGCGGGCCAGACGGCGACCTTCTCGGTAACGGCAATCGGAACCGGTCCGCTCAGCTACCAGTGGCAGAAGAATGGAACGGCCATCAGCGGAGCGACATCGTCGAGTTACACGACCCCGGCAACGACCAGTTCTGATAATGGTTCCCTGCTCACCGTGGTCGTGACCAATTCCGTGGGCAGCGTGACCAGCAACGCCGCCACTCTCACGGTCTCGACGCCTGGTCAGCTGAGCCCCAATGCCTCGAGCCTGACCTTCGGGAACGTAAACGTCGGCAGCAGCAGCACGCAATCGGTTACGCTGACGAACAGTGGTGGCTCCAACGTCTCCATCTCGAATGTCACGATCTCAGGCGCAGGCTTCACCGTGAATGGCATCTCGACGGGACTCATTCTCAGCCCCGGTGCGACTGCGACGATGAACGTAGTATTTGCACCTGCGGCCTCTGGCAGCGTGACCGGAAGCGTTACGATCGCCAGTAATGCTTCAAATTCACCACTAACGATTTCATTTTCAGGCTCAGGGGTTGTCGTGACACATTCGGCAACTCTGACCTGGACTGCCAGTACATCGGTCGTCGTAGGCTACAACGTGTATCGGAGCTCGATTTCGGGCGGCCCGTACACCAGACTCAATTCTTCGCCGGACGCGAGCACCACTTTCACGGACAGTTCCGTGCTCTCAGGGCAGACGTATTATTACGTTGTGACCGCGGTCAATTCCAACAATGTTGAGAGCGCCTATTCGAACCAGGTGGCCGCTGTAATACCCTGATCAAGGATCCGGCGTCTATCCTGATGCGAGCTCTCTAAAAAGCGTCGAAAGCGGCCCGATTGCTCCTGGACCTTAGCGAAAAAGCATAGTAGGCGCCGAGCTCAGGGCAGGTCTAACCGTACTGTGTGGGCTTGAGCGTTGTTGAGCAGCAATATAGTTAAAACAAATCAGGATGCCACCAAATAATAGAGCACCCAACGCTCGCTCAGTGATGAGGTGAGAAAACGGCTGCGAGTACGTTCGCGTACGCGGCGGGATCGCAACCATCACGATTGCTTGCGGCTCAAGAGTGAACCGCCGTTTAGATCACTGTTCTTGAGAACATTCCTAACGGACTTTTGGCCAAGCCAAATGACGAGCGTGCGGCCCGCACGGTCCTGTACTTAATCTAGCCAACCAACCACTCGACCATCCTCTCGCCTGGATTTAGTCTGAACACATCGGACGCCCTCTCCGATGAATGCAATGTGCCAGCGCGGCCCTGTGTTGGCTCGGTAAAACACACAACTTGATGCGAAATCTAGGTTATCCGCTAGGGGGGGCCGAAATGCCTACGAGCGCCTCAAAAACCTAGAGGCTGTGATTCGCGATACGTCATGAATAGAGCGATGCGAAAACGCCACAACTTTATTTTCGCATTTAGCAAAAGGGCTTCTTAACCGACTTCAGAACTTTCAGCTCCTGCGACTTCTACCCAGCCCTCAGTGATGTCAGCAAAGACGTAATCAGTCATTCGTTGTTGGAAGTGTTCGCCTTGGCCTGACTGTCTATACGCGTGTCTGTAAACAACGCCACCTCTGGGGGATATTGATGCTGTATAGCCAGCATCGAGCGAACGATTCACGACTCTGCGTGTTGATAGCTCGATATTGCATTGTCCTACTGGTCTTTTGCCTCGCAAGCACACTGGGTCACGCGCAATCAGGCATCCAGCTCGTGCAACGTTCTGGAACTGATGCCGGCATTACCACCACTGGCTCTCTTCCGTTTGTTGCCCCGAACACGGCCGGGAATTGGATTGGGGTGGTCGTGCGCGGCGGTTTGTCGAGTTCCCAGGTGTTCACAGTCACCGATTCCAATGGGAATACCTACCGGAAAGCGGCGCAAATTGGTTTCAAAGCCAGTGCTGTGAGCCTGGCGATCTACTACGCCGAGAACATCAAGGGGGGAGCGAACACCGTTACGGTCTCGGATACCGTCTCGGGCCCCTTCCGTTTCGCGATTCTGGAGTATGCGGGTATGGCGACCTCCGGTTCTCTGGACGTAACCGCGACAGCTACAGGTACGAGCATACAGCCCGCCAGCGGAAATGTGAGCACGACAGCCAGCGGAGATTTGCTGCTGGGAGCCGTGGCCACAACAAACGCAGGGACGTTCACGGCTGGCAGCAGCTACAAGGTTGAAGATTTTGTACCCGCGGAGCCCAACACCAAGCTGATCACGGAGGATCAGATACAGCCCATCGCCGGAACGGCTTCGGCGAGCGCCATGCTGGGTGCTTCAGATACATGGGGTGCGGTGCTGGGAGCATTCAAGGCTGCGGTCAGCGGGGGAGCGACCAGGCCACAGATCACCGTCATTAGTCCGACGACAGGACCGGTGGGAAGCTCGGTGACCATCACGGGGACAAATTTTGGATCGACTCAAAGTACGAGCACGATCACGTTCAACGGGGTGGCGGCAGTGCCAACGAGATGGAGCACGACGAGCATTGCAGCGCCGGTGCCGAGCGGAGCGACAACAGGAAATGTCGTTGTGACCGTGGGCGGCGTCGCGAGTAACGCCGCGACCTTCACCGTCAGCGTGGTGACCGCAATCCCCAGCATCACTAGTGTGAGCCCCACCTCTGGACCGGTCGGCACGTTAGTCACGATCACAAGAGTAAATTTCGGTTCGACACAAGGCAGTAGCACCGTGACGTTCAACGGGGCGGCGGCAGTGCCGACGAGATGGAGCACGACGAGCATTGCAGCGCCAGTGCCGAGCGGAGCGACAACAGGAAATGTCGTTGTGACCGTGGGCGGCGTCGCGAGTAACGCCGCGACCTTCACCGTCAGCGTGGTGACCGCAATCCCCAGCATCACTAGTGTGAGTCCCACCTCTGGACCGGTCGGCACGTTAGGCACGATCACAGGAACAAATTTCGGTTCGACCCAAGGCAGTAGCACCGTGACGTTCAACGGGGCGGCGGCAGTACCGACGAGTTGGAGTGCCACGAGCATTGCAGCGGCGGTGCCGAGCGGAGCGACAACGGGAAACGTGGTCGTGACGGTAGGTGGCGTGGCGAGTAACGGTGTTAGCTTTACGGTTGCGACACCTATGAGAGCCATCACATTGGCCCAAACAGCTAGTCTTGACGCGGGAATTACTACCACAGCATCACTAGCGTTCAAATCAAACAACACAGCGGGGAATTGGATTGGGGTGGTCGTGCGCGGCGGCACCTCGAGTTCCCAGGTGTTCACAGTCACCGATTCCAATGGGAATGTCTACCGGAAAGCGGCGCAAATTGGTTTCAACGCCAGTGCTGTGACCCTAGCGATCTACTACGCTGAGAACATCAAGGGGGGAGCGAACACCGTCACCGTGTCGGATACCGTCTCGGGTCCGTTCCGTTTCGCCATTCTGGAGTATGCGGGTATGGCGACCTCCGGTTCTCTGGACGTAACCGCGACAGCCACAGGTACGAGCACACTGCCCGCTAGCGGGAATGTGAGCACGACAGCCAGCGGAGATTTGTTGCTGGGAGCCGTGGCCACAACAAACACAAGGACGTTCACGGCTGGCAGCGGCTACAACATTGAAGATTTTGTGCCCGCGGAACCCAACACCAAGCTGATCACAGAGGATCAGATACAGCCCATCGCCGGAACGGCTTCGGCGAGCGCCATGCTGGGTGCTTCAGATACATGGGGTGCGGTGCTGGGAGCATTCAAGGCTGCGGCTAGTGGGGGGGCGGCGAGCGGAGGGGCTGCCAAACCACAGATCACCGCCATCAGTCCGACGTCGGGACCGGTGGGCAGCTCGGTGACCATCACGGGGACGAATTTTGGATCGACTCAAGGTACGAGCACGATCACGTTCAACGGGGTAGCGGCAAAACCGACGAGTTGGAGTGCGACGAGCATCACCGCGCCGGTGCCGAGCGGAGCGACAACAGGAAATGTGGTCTTGACTGTGGGCGGCTTGGCCAGCAACGGGATCACCTACACGGTGAGCGTCACAACGGCAGGCCAGCTAAGCTCGAGCACTTCGGGCCTGAGTTTTGGGAACGTAAACATCGGCAGCAGCAGCACGCAATCGGTTACGCTGACGAACGGTGGTGGCTCAAATGTTTCCATCTCAAATGTCACGATCTCAGGCGCAGGCTTCAGCGTGAATGGCGTCTCGACCGGGCTCATTCTCAGCCCTGGTGCGACTGCGACGATGAACGTAATGTTTGCGCCTGCGGCCTCTGGCAGCGTGACCGGAAGCGTCACGATCGCCAGTAATGCTTCAAATTCACCACTAATGATTTCATTTTTAGGTACAGGCGTTGTTGTGACACATTCAGCAAATCTAGCTTGGCATGCCAGTACTTCTGTCGTCGTAGGCTACAACGTCTATCGCAGCTCGATTTCGAGCGGGCCGTACACCAGACTCAATTCTTCGCTCAACGCAAGCACCACTTTCACGGACACTTCCGTTCTCTCCGGCCAGACGTATTACTACGTTGTGACCGCGGTCGATTCCAACAATGCAGAGAGCGTCTATTCGAACCAGGTGACCGCTGTAATACCCTAAGTTAGGTCTGGCGTAGTACGTTAGAACATGATGCTGAAGAGGAGTTTCATTACCGAGCTGCATCCGACGGACATCGGAAGCACAATCGCGCTCGTCCCATCCCACACGTTGATTCCTGTCTAAACACGAGGCTGCACGCGAGGATCGTGGCGCGGAGTGTCGCCGGAGAAACCGTGGGCTCCCCAACTGATAGTCGAATGAGATATGCGGTTTTGCCAGCCGCATATCTTCATCGGTGGCGTTGACCTTCTTTTATTTCGCAGCGTAAAATCGCGGCACTCCAATCCAGTCTTAGTAGGAGAACCGCATGCCGAGGCCGATATGGGAATTATTCAAAGATGGTATCCACACACCCGTTGCGTGGGTTCCTCACACGCCTAACACTCGGTTTTCCATCTATAGTCCAGGCCCGACTCACGATACGGACTTGGTTTGGGATCAAGAAACAGGATTGCTGTGGGCACGAAACGCCAACCTCCTCGGTCAGTCATTCGACTGGCTTGACGCTAATACCGAAGCGCGAAGCCAAGTAAAGCTGGCTAACCGGCAAGCATGGCGGTTGCCAACAGCAGAGGAGCTGGCGAGCTTGATCGATACGCGACAGGACCCCACCCTTCCGGTTGGACATCCCTTTACCAATGTTCAGTCGGGAGCAACCAACCCGACCTATTGGACCAGTACTGACAGTGAGAATCCCGGTGCCTCTGCGTGGTTTGTCAATTTCAATCAGAGGGCAGGTGGCATCGGACTAGGTAATAAGAGTCTTCAGGGATTCGTCTGGCCAGTCCGTGGCGGGCGAGGCGGAGTAAGCTGGAATTGGTAGCGCCCTGAAAAACCTGACGATACAGCTTTTCGTCGGGAGTTTCTTCGTGGTTTTCGACGATCATGCTGCGCATCGTGGACCACAAGACGTAACAACGTCTAGCTTTTTGTGCGGTTCAGCGGGACCTGGGCGCGAATCGCGACATCGCAATATTTTGCGGAGAAGGAGACACGATGTTCCAGAAGATTTGGAAGGTGTGGGTCACTTCGAGCTAAATACAACGTTTTCAGCATAGCAACGTGGCGAGAAACTTGCGGTGCTCTTTCCAAAAGGATGAGAGTCCTGGCCACTCTGATCGTCGGTCTCTTTGCCCTATCGTCTCAGTGCAGGGCATCTAGCATACCGACGTACGCTGAAACAGGCGGATTTGTTCTCACTGGAAGTAATGCTTGCGGCGGTCCGTGCACAGAGGTCGTCACATTCTCCTTCGATGTGACGTTTGTAACGGGTGTCTATAACTTTCCATCCGGTTATTATCTCGCTTCTATAATCCCCGGAACATTCTCGTACACAGTTACGGGACCTCTTAACATTCCGGCCTCTTGCGGTTGCGTTGCCTGGGATAACCCTATGGACCCGTATATTCCCTTTGCATCAACAAATTCCACCCCGGGCCCGGGTTACGACGAGGTTGATATGCATGTGCTAGATGGAACGCCAGCCATATCGGCAGGAACGCCCGGGCCACTACAGTTCAATTACGCCATTTTGTACACATGCACTGACCCGACCTGTCAGGCGGATTTCGGTGCCAGCATAACTAGTGCCGGCACATATACGATGTACGGATACATGAACGCAACGCTCGTTCCAGAACCTCCTGTTTTGGAGCTATTGCTTATCGGCATACTAGCTCTGGCATTTTTGTGCAGAACCGGCTACTCACCTTGGGAAAATCGAAAAGCCGCACCCCAAAAGCGTTTCTTTCCTGACTAGAATTTCCAGGTTCGAATCAACATGTTCGGTGAAGGAATCGCGAACCAGTGTTCAATGAACTGGGCAAAGCTGAACAAATTTGGCAGAGTCCGCTGACCCAACTGCGGGGGCTCGTTGCAAATTCCCTTGCAAACTGCGCGGGGAAGCGAGCCCGAACGACGCCGAATGACTCTGGTCTTTTAATAGATACAAAAACCCCGGACCTGTCAGTTTATTTATTTCGTAAACCGCAGGTCCGCCGAAATTATCCACCCGTTCTGTTCCCGAACGACCCCAAAGCACTGCGCGCTGATGTGTCAGTTTTTCTTTCCGCTTGTTGCCCGCGTGTGCCTGCGTGTGCGCGTCAACGTCAGGTGCAGAGCTTTCGGCGTGAGTTTCGCTGTACCGATGCTCATGCCTCTTTTGTTCGCAAATAGAGTTCTCGCGTCCAATCGCGTCCCCGATCGGGGTGTTTTATCGGCTGATTTCGATGCCGGAAGGCACTAAGCCAACTGCGTCAGCAAGGCTTATGAAGCGGGCGATGGGAATCGAACCAAGTCCGAAATTTGGGAATCTTCTAGATCTGCTGTCCTCCACTCGCAAACGCCTTTACCTTGCAAATAGAGAGCCTCAAACTGGATTCGGGCAGACGCGACCGGCCTCCTGGTACTCGAAAGAGCACGAAGAAAAAGTCATGATTTGCAAGCTTGGTGACGTGTATTGGTATAAGTTCATGTGGCAAGGGAAACTAACACTAACAACAAACCAGGTTTCAAACTTCCTGCAGATAGGATTCCACACTGACCAATGATCGGGTTATCTTAATGTTCAGATCTTCTTCTCGCCTGATAGTTTCTGAAACAGCCTTGGCGCGGATGAAGGATCGACAAGAACGGGGTGCCCGGGAGAAGTACCCTTTGCCGCTAATGCCGACTCTGAGGTTGGGCTCTCTTGTAAATCGAAATCGTGAGCGACTTCCTGAACAATCCGGTCCGGAATCAATCTATTTTGCTCGACAAAAGCGTTAATTAAGGCATGTTCGCAGATAAGATTAATAACACGTGGAATCCCGTGCGAGAACCGACTGATGGCCTCGATAGCGTCGCTGGTGAAGATTTCGCCTCCAGAATTGCCTGCAATACGAAGCCGCTCGGTTACATAGCCGTGAGTTTCGAGTACGGTGAGCGGCCGCGTCTTCGCACGAAGGATGATTCGCTGGCGAAGCTGGCGGAGCTCCGGCAGGTTCAGGCGCTCCTCGAGCTCCGGTTGCCCTGCCAGTACGATCTGTAGAAGCTTCTCTTTGGAAGTCTCCAAGTTAGTTAACAATCGAATCTCTTCCAGCATCTCTACGGGAAGGTTTTGCGCTTCGTCGATAACCAAAACGGCCCGCTGACCCTGCTGGTGCCGTTGGAGCAGCCACTCACTCAGTTTCAGCAGGATGCGGCTCTTCAGTTGCGATTCGCACGAAATGCCGAAATCCGCCATCATGAAATCGAAGAACTCTGTCTCATTGAGGCGCGGATTGAAGATGAACGCCGTTGCGACGTTCTCCTGTCGCGCCCACTCAAGCATTTTGTTTACGACTGTGGTTTTACCTGTTCCAACCTCACCAGTGAGAAGTACGAAACCCTTACGCGTTTGAATTCCGTAAATCAGACACGCAAGAGCCTCCTGCGTGTGCCTCGTCATAAAGAGATAACGAGGGTCAGGGTTTATGTTAAATGGGTTCTCTTTCAGCCCGAAAAATTTATGATACATGCTGAACCCCAGGTCAATTTACGAAGTAGTCGCTTCGCAGGTCCGCACATTGACCGTCCAATACCTGTATCTCATTTTGGCCAAAAACAAGCACGCGAAATCTTACCCCCCGGTGCCTTCTGCAAGCGCTTTGTGAATCGCGTCCGCTTGAGGGCCGGAAGGGTTCAGTTGTAGCGCACGTTCGAATTGAACTTTAGCTCGCGCACCGTCGTGGTTCTTCTCGTACGCGACGCCAAGGTGGTAGTGATACGTCGCGTCGGCAGGCGCGGCCTTGGTGGCCTCTTCCAGGAGATCGACCGCCAACCCGAACGCGCCTTTGTTGATATATGCCCAAGCGAGCGTATCGGCGGTGTTCGGCAGGTCAGGCATCAGGCGCCGAGCTGTTTGCGCGAGAGACAAGGCCACATCAGTATTGCCGCCGTGTTCCAGGAGCAGATAGGCAAGATTGTTCGCCGCCGCGGGGTTATCGGGCTGCACGGAAAGTGCTTTTTGGTAATTCTGCTGCGCCTCTTGCCAGCTGCCCTGTGATTCCTGAAGCGAGCCGAGCAGGAGGTATGCGCGGACATCGCGAGGGTCCTCACTGATGGCTCGTTTGTACGAGTCAATCGCCTGCTGGATTGAGCCGCGCGCGATTTGTGCGGTGGTCAGCGATAACAGAGCATCGATGTTATTTGGGTTCAGCTCCAGGGCTTTCGTGAGCGACTTTTCGGCAGACTCAGAATCCTTCGTACTCAATTGCACCTGCCCCAAAAGCACGTACATATCCGCATCGTTCGGTTCTTTCGCGATCTGCTGCTCGATCCGCGCGACCGCGCGGACAGCCTGCTTTTGGAGCAGGCTGAGTTGCGCAAGTCCGGCCAAAGCTTGGGTATCGTGAGGATTCTTTGTTAGTGCCTGTTCGAAGAAGGTTGCTGCATCCGTGAAGCGTTTCTGGATGGATCGCAACTGCCCCATTCCCGTGTATCCGCGCGAATTATTAGGCGCTATGGCAATGGCCCGCTGGAGATCGCTCTCTGCGGCTGCTGCATTCTGCGCGCCGAGATTAGCGCCCGCCCGCATGACGTAGCCGTCAGGCGATGCGGGCTGCGCCGCAACCAAGCCTTCGGCGCTTTGCCGGAGTACTTCCACGTCACCCTTGCGCAATGCCACGGCACCCAGCGCCTGGTAAGCCTGGACCATATTGGGACGCAATCGAATGGCCTGTTGCAATTCACTTATGCCCCGTTCCGTGTTGCCGACCGTAATGAGTGTGACGCCCAAGCTATAGTGGGCCGCGGGGTTTTGCGGATCCTGTTTCAGCGCGGCCTCAAGTGAGTGCACCGCTTGATCCGATTGTCCGCGCGCGTTGAGGATCTGCCCGCTCAGGATCAAACCGTCAACGTCCTGAGGATACTGTTTCATGAGCTGATCGTTCAGCTTCGAGGCTTCGTCGAGGCGCTTACTGAGCACCAAAACTTCTATGTAAGCTTTTCGAACGCGTTCATCTTTCGGGTGCTGCTGAAGCAAAGAGGCGTACTCATCCGCCGCTCGGGGCAGATTGTTCGTGAAGAAATAGAACTGTGCCAGCAGCGAATATCCCTCAGGGACGTCGGGCATGACCTGCTTGGCCTCTTGCAGCACCTGCTCTGCCCCGTTCCGTTCGTTTTGGCCTTCGAGCAAAGAGGCCAGAGCGGCGTATCCGGCAGCGTTCTTGGGTTCAATCCGAATTGCTTCCCGGAACTGCTTCTCAGCATCATTCCAGCGCTTCTGCTGTCCGTAAAAATTGCCAATGGCCAGGCGTGCAGTGACCGATCGGGGATCGAGTTCGATCGCCTTTAGAAAATTCTGCTCAGCGGCAGCCGCTTCCTTGGCGTTCAGTTGCAGATAAGCCATATTGAGGTAAACTCGGGGCTGGTCTGGGGCTAGCGTCAAAGCCGTCTGCATCTCACGGATCGACTCGCCGACGTCTTCCAATGCTGCATAGGAATTTGCAAGGAGCACGCGTGCATCGACGTTGTTTGGGTCGCCGGCCAACACATTTTGGGCTCGTTCCTGCGCCTGCTTGAACTGTTTGGCCGAGAGGAGCAGGGTCCCGAGATCTATCTGGGCTTTCGCGTTGCTGGGCTGCAGGTCAGTCGTCCGTAGGAGTTCCCCGTAAGCCCCGGTCCAAATTCCCTGCCGGAGATAGGCCTGCGCCAACCGGTAATGCGCCTCGGCAAAGCCTCTGTCGATCTGGATGGCATTCAGATATTCGATCGTGGCTTCGCGGTATTTTCCTTGATCAAAATAGGCATTGCCGCTCGCCAAGTACTTCTGCTTGCGAACGTTGGGGTCTCGAGCACACCCTGCCAGGAGGGTTAGCAAAATCAGGACAGCAACTATGCCGAGTTTACGGGCGTACAATCCGGAATTCATCGTTTTCGCCTTGGAATAGAGATATCGACGGAACTGAGCAATTGCTGAGCCAAATAATGCCCCATGCAGCTGCAAAGAAATCTGGTAATTCTCTGATACAGAAGGAGATGAATTCGCAGCACTAGCAAAAATACTCAGGTAGCTGTAAAGGTGGAAATGAACGCCTCTGAAGGGATAAAACTTTTCTCTTTTCTAGGGCCATGGATCTACGACCCAAAGCACCGGCACGCTCGTCGCAGCGAGAAATCGAAGCCATTCAACCGCAAGCTGATAAGAAATCGAGCTAGCGACGAGCCCATTTCTTATGGTTTCAATTCTAGACCCTAATCGCTGGCAAATCCTGAGTTTCCGGATAAATAGGTGGATGTGTAGAGTAGCGTGGATGGGTGGAGCAGGCGTCTGGTTACTGCGTCGTACTGACCTACCGGTCTCCGCAATTAGTTGAATATCTCTGCAGGCGCATACTGCATTCTGACCTACTAGATTCAGCACATGTAAGAATCAAGGCGCTACCTAATTTAGCGCGAAGAACGCTGGCGCAATAGCTCATGCCCTATGACAAGACCAGGGCCGATTGAGGGGTGACTCGGAAGGCCTTTAGGAAAGGAGCGCCGCCGTTCTACTAAGGCACAACGATCGTATCGCCCGCCTTGAGCGCAATATTCTGGTCAGGAACTTTTCCGCTGACGACGTCCTTGTAGTTGAAGTAAATCTTTTGCTGTTTGCCACTATCCTGTCGGAGTATATAGATCTTTTTCGAGTTAGCGAAGGCGGTTAACCCACCTGCATTCGATAATGCCTGAAGAACGTTCATTTCCGGAATCAGAGAATACGCTCCGGCCCGTGCAACTTCGCCGAGAATGTAAATCCGCTGGCTATTGATCTGAGAGACGATTACGGTAACCTGCGGATTCGTTACATACTTGGTCAGATTCGTCGTAATTTGCGCGCCTAGTTGCGCGGGAGTAAGTCCCGCGGCCTGCACGTCATTGAGAAGTGGTAAAGAGATCTTGCCATCAGGACGGACGGGAACAGACCGGGAGAAGTCGGGTTCCTTCCAAACGCTTATGTCGATGATGTCCTGCGGTCCGATGATATAGTTAGGGTCTTGTGTAGAGGGTAAGACCCCCGACGATTCTTTGATTGAAGCCTGAAGTTGGCCTGAAGGTTTCTGATTTGGATCACGCTGCGCCCATAAAGACGCCGTGACTGAGAGAGTCAAAAGTAGCAAGACGGAGCGTTGGCTCGATTTTGACATTCTCGTGCAGGTCCAAAGGTTATGCATCCTTTTTCTCCGTAACAGCTTGCAATCGTAAGATCGAATCGTCAGAAGCAACCTCGCCGTAAACGCCTCGCGCGTGATAGGAACTATACGTCAACGTTTTCTCATCCACTGCATTTAATACGACTCCGATGAGTTTCCTGTTTTGCAGTTCCTGACAAGCCTTGCGCGCTGCGCTTGAGGGAGTTGAGCCGGACCTCACGACCAAGAGGACGCCATCACAAAGCCCGGCGATCACACTTGCATCTGCGACAGGCACACAGGGCGGGGAATCGATTATTACCCAATCAAAACAGGGAGCGGTGCGTTCGATCAGTTTTTTCAAGCGGCCATTCGAGAGCAATTCGCTGGCATTGCTTGCCGCTTTTCCACCGGCGATAAAGTACAAGCCATCTTCCTGTCCACGTTGTATTACAGCCATTTCATCTGCTTTGCCGCCCAGGTATTCACAAAGTCCGGGTTCGAGTGGACCTCCGAGAGGGATATGCAGGCCGGGGGAACGCAAATCGGCATCGATTAATAAGACGCGTTGGTCAAGTTGACGAACGATCGCTCGGGCCAGGTTAGCGCTGGTCAAAGTCTTACCATCCCCCGAGAGGGGACTTGTGATCAGGATCACTCGTAGCGGATTCTCGCTACGCAGATGGTAGAGACGGGATCGCAGAGTACGGAACTGTTCAGCGGCTTCGGGATTTTGGGATGGATTTACGAATACATTCGTTAGGGGATCGGGACGCCAATCGGAGCGAGTACATTTTTCCTTGATATCCACGAATCGCAATGAGGTGCTCGGAGGAATTTCCGGCGTACGTGGCAAACCGATCTCGGCTAAGTTTACGAGGTTCTCGTCCCGGGAGACATTTGGTTGTGTCTCAGGAAGATGCACTTCGGCCGACGTGGAAATTGCGGTGGCTTCAAATCCGGCTTTCTTTAGTGCTTCGTAGATGCGACTCATCCTGAACTCGCAGACTGGATTTGATCTGTTGCCAATGGAAGCTCAGTTATGTACGACAATTCGCAGGCCCAGGTCAGGCCGCAGGGCTGACCGAAGATTCCTTCCGTTGTGATGATGACTTGAGTTGGGGAACTGTCGCCAGGACTGGGACGTGGAGCAGCACCTCAATATCCCTTTCAGTCCGTAAAGATGTATCGCGCATCTCGAGCAAAACGGTGATAGCGCAGCCAAGCGCAAGGCCGGCGACGAGCCCACCCATTCCGAAATTAAGCTTTTTGGGAAAGGAAGGGCTATCCGGGAGATTTGCAGGATCAAGAACCTGAAACTGCTCCCCCTCCTGACGTCTTTCCAGATCCGTTGCCATGGCGGATTGGTCGCGTTTCTTGAGCAGGTCGTTATAAAAGCCCAGAGCGGTTTGATAGTCGCGCGTGAGCTGCTTGTATTGGAGTTCGACCTCGGGAGTCGACTCTACGCGTGACTCGTACAGACTGATCCGCCGCCGTATCTCAGCTTGTTCCGCCGTTCGCTCTTTAATGGTTTGATCACTTTGCCGAACTTGAGCTCTCAACAGCTGAATTTCGGGTGGCTCGACGGGCGGTCGCTTTGCTCTGTCTTTCTGTTTGTCTTTACTTGCCGATTCCGTCTCCGTATTCGCTTGGGCGATCTTTTGCTGGAGAACTTCAATATCGTGCTTAAGTCGAAGCACATCTGGATGGTCGTCCGTGTACCTCGATTTCATAGATTCCAATTGGTTCTGCAATGAGGTGAGCTTTTCCTCGTCCGTTTCAGGATTACGCCCATCCTGACTAGACTGCCATTGTGCCAGCTGCTGGTTGAGAGCGGATTCCGCGAAAGTCTTATCCTGTTGCGCGTGGCCGATAGCTTGAGTGGTTGCGTCCAACTCGGTATTCAGGCCCTGCAGCACATTGATATTTCGCTGCTCGTCGTCGGGCAGGGAGCCCAGATAATGACGTTCAAAGTTCGCAAGCTTAGCGTCTTGTTCGTCAAGTTTGGCTTTGGCATCGTCGAGCTGTTTAGACAAGAACTGCGTCGTTTGCTCCGCCTGACGTTGGCGAAGCTGTAGATTCTCCTCCATGAACATCGAAGTAATGGTGGAGCAAATCTGCTGAGCTAAGCGGGGGTCCGGAAACGCCACACTGACGGTAAATCCAGGCAGTCCTTGAGCTCTGGTTTGCGCCATTGGCTCAACAGCTGTGACGGTAATGGCGCCGCGCAGACGCGCAACCAGATCCTCCATCGCCACGCGGCTGACATCCTCATGGAACAACCCGAACTGCTGAATAATCGGCTCAAGTCTTGTGCGACTCAGGATTTCCTGCTGCATCGTCGCTAATCGTTCGCTCGTGCCTTCGCTTACCACAGGTTTGACATATTCATCGGGCACGGTGGGCTGCTGTACGAGGACCAATGTCTGTGATGTGTACCGCTTCGGTAGGAAATGTGCTATGGCAAAACCGACTCCGCAGCCAACCGCAGCGAGTCCGACTACGATGAGCCATCTACGGCGCAAAATCGCTACGTAATCTTCCAAAGTCAGTTCGCGCTCGTCCGGCATCAAGCTTCACTCCGTAACAGACCACAGCAACACGTTAGAAAGGCAGCAAGACTGGTGCCAATCTTAAGGCTGGTGGGCACTCGGTAATTGCAATGCCTCTAAGGGCTTACATTCCCGAAGGCAAGTGATCCTCGCTAAATTCCCATTTTCCCATTGGCTGGAGAGGAAGACGAATACCACATTGTGGTAATGGTCGGGAACGGTAATCAAAGGTTTAGCGAGACTACCAGGGCATAACTAACTGTAAACCATGGAGATCTAACGGAAGTTTAACAAAAATGTGGCGTTCAGGCTTGGCCCATCTATTGCTGTCTGGAAAGGATGAGGCCTCCCATTGAGTGGCCAATTTATCTCTATAGTCGATACAGAACATGAGGATCTGACCCGGAGTTTAATGATCCCTGGTGTCAGCGCGCCGATTTCCGTTCTGCAGCGTGTGCTAGCTGATATCGCTTCGACCGATATCCCAGTGCTGATCCTGGGCGAAAGCGGAACGGGCAAGGACGTGATTGCCTCTGAGATCCACCGTCTCTCGCCTCGACGCAAAGAGCCGCTCCTCAAGTTCAATTGTTCGGGCATGAGCTTGGATTCACTATGGAACAGGCCAGCTCGCATCTCAAGCAACGGGAACGGAACACGGCAGGCCGGAACAATCCTTCTGGATGAGGTGAGTAACCTCGACTTAGAGCGACAGGCACGCTTGCTGGACCTTCTGCCTGACGCGCGCAGAGCCGATACAAACTTTATAACGTCGCGCCTGATTTCAACCAGCACAAAAGATCTCACGCGCGAGATGCGCAACGGATGTTTCCGCGAAGAGCTTTATTTTCGACTAAATGGTTTTTGCTTGCGTGTACCTGCATTACGTCAGCGAAGCGAAGATATCCCGTCGTTATTTTCCGCATTTCTGGCCAAATACGCGACGTTACTTGGCCGAGAGCAGCCACACGTTAGAAGCTCCACGATGGATCTGCTGATGCAATATTCCTGGCCGGGTAATGTGCGTGAACTCGAAAATGTTGCACGCAACATTGTCGTATTCGGAGATGACGAAATGGCCGTGACTGAGCTTGCCGTCAATGGGGCGAGGAAGACTCCAGATCAGAACCGTTCAAGCGCTGTTCCTGGTGATTCGGTATCGCTGAAACAAGCGGCCCGAGAGGCTTCGAGGAAAGCGGAACGAAAAATAATACTTGAGTCACTCGAACGCACGCATTGGAACCGGAAACGAAGTGCGCGCGAGCTGCAAATAAGCTATAAGGCGTTGCTCTATAAGTTGAAGCAACTAGGCCTTGATGATGGAATCCGAAGCGATTGAAGTAGCCTGATTGGTTTGCGACTTCTATCTGATTGTAGCTACTGGATGCCATCGCAGAGTAACTCCGAACTGGCTTATGGATCCTGGGAACCCGCAACTTAGGACCGGACATCCCCCGCCGCCGCTAATCTGCTCCGAGTATTCGTAGTTCAGGCCGAACTGGACTTGTCGTCCGATCGGCCGGTTCAAACCTGATCCAAGGTACCAATTCTGAAATTGATTGGCGAGGCTGGCGACGGGTACGAGATTCCGATTTATTGCATAGCCACCGTTCAGAGACACAGACCAGAGTCGCTTGAAGCCATGCGTTGCCACCACGGTGAACGTGTCAGTCTCGGTACCGACAAAAACGCCCGAGCCACCGCTGGCCGCATGGGAATAAGAGAAGGAGTAGCTGTTGCCGCGCACATTATAAGCCATCCTGCTGAATGCGCTCCAAGATAGCTGCTGCCGGCGATTCGATGGGCCAAAATTGTAAAGATAGAGAAGTTCTGGTCCAACAGCCGCTTGGAAGGCCAGCCGCCCTGTAACTTTTCGGCCAAAGCCAATCTGTACGGTATCGGTTTGCAATCGGCTACTCGTTTCATCGAAACTCATCCGATCATGGTCATAAGACAGACTCACATTGTTTTTGGCGCTGAGAGCATAGTTATATCCGACGCGCTCATGAATGTCATGACTACCGATGTAACCGGGCGAGAAAAAATGCAGCAGATTGTATGACCCCATAAACGTCATCGTTGTCCGTCGGCTGAAGGCGTAATCCGCTTCGGCCAGCACCGTGTCGCCTAGCTGCCGCACGAGACCCGTTTCAATGGTGTTGTTGGGAGCAAGCGTTGGCTGAATGCCATTCAGTAGCGCACTTTGTCCAGCCTGGGGAGGACCTCCTGTGAATATGCCGCTAAAACCTGCTGCCCACGAATATTGGAGGTCGTCACGCATGCGCAATGTCCAGCGGTCTAGAAGGATCTCCTGCGAGATGCCGAAACGATGATAGGGCAAGTAACGAAGGCCGAGGTAGGAGGGTTGGTAGATTGTCTCTGCGCCTCTGTACACGACCGTTGCGTGGTATCGACGCCAGTTTTTGGCCGCATCAACACTTGCGCCTAAGCTGCTCACCGAGAGAATTCGTCCTACCACCATTCCTGTTTGGCCGGATTGCGAAAGTTCGAAGGAAGGATCAAAAACCCGGCGTAAACCGTTTAGCGAGCTGAGACCGAGGATCTCGCCGCTGGAAAGTACATGCGTATCAGGTTGTGATTGAGTTGAAGATTCGGCCCGCTGAGCGGATGAACGATTGACTGGCGCTACTTGACCGCTATCGCTTGTATCCGGAGGTAATGGCTGGATACGAGCATCTTGACCATCCGATTGTGAATTGTGGGTTTTTTCTACTTGGCCGCGCGCCGAAGCATTGCAGAGGCATAGAAGCAACAGAGACGGGGCGAAGAGGACGACCTGTAGCCGGGTTAGCAAGGTATTTCTGCGAAATCCGCCTGCTGCTCGATTTTTTGGCGGCCTAAAATATCTTCGCCGACATTGCGCACCGACTCGAGGCGGTTCGATACTAGGCTGCCACGAGGAGGTAGCAACAGACTAGCCAATCTTAGGGAGAACCGCTTCCTGTATGTCACAAGTCATGCCTATGAATCGACAAGGCGTAGATTCGCCGGTACGTGATTTTCGGAAACGGGCTTACCTCGGTTATGGGCATCCAAGTACTACATTTTGGTACTTTATTTCCCAAAGCGTTTCTTCAGCTCCAGCCAGCCACAAAACGAACATACGGTATTGGGAAGGCACTTAGGCGCAAATGTTTGCGTTATTTTCAGGTGAATTCGATTCAGGTTATTGCTAACCGAAGACAAATGAGATACATAGCAGAATTGCTCAATTGGTCCCCAAAGTGCCATGTCTAAGTTGTCCCAGAGAGGATACCCATGCCCTCACACGAGAGCTTGCCGAGTGATACAGATTTGGATTTGGTGGTGCGAGAACGCGAACTGATCGAGGCAAACGCCTCCCGCGAAACGCAGGCGCAGGATAGTTCTCAACCTGCTCATTGCATCCGTTTGAAAGCCAATTGCGCCGTACACGTGGCTTTGCTGCTCGTGGCGATGCTCTTCGGTTGCAGCATGTTGCACGCTAACAGCGTGCCCGTTCTCCTCAATAATGCCGGGTCCAATGTGATGGGTGGGGTTTATGTAGGCCCTTATAACTTTACGGTTGGTGGTCAATCGATGCAGTTAGTGTGCGATGACTTCCTTTCAACGGTTGTTAATGGCGAGAGTTGGACTGCCGTTACTTCGACCTATCCCTCGCTCAGCAACGTAAAATTCAGCGGGCTTGTGCAGTACGAAGAGATTGGCTACTTAGTGCAACAGATGTTTGCGAATATCACCAATCCTACAGTCGTTGGATACATCAGTTGGGCGATCTGGGATGTCTTCACTCCCGGCATATCCGCCAGCGATCCCTACGGAACTTTGACGTCGGCACAACAGACACAGGTCAACAGTTGGTTCACCAAGGCGGTGAATAACTATTCAACGGGGAATTATTCAAATCTCGTTGTATACACACCAGTCGCCGGCTCCCAACTGCCGTCGAGTCTGGGCACGCCTCAAGAGTATATTGGAATCATACCTGCCCCCGAGCCCTCGACCGTCCTTTTGCTTGGAATCGGACTTGCAGGGCTCTTAATTGTCGGCCGCTCGAAGCGATTCAGATTGCGCACGCAGTCGATCTGATAAGACGCGAGCTAATCTTAAGCGCTTCTGAACTGACGAGGAGCTGGGCTGTTTGTGCAATCGAATGCAGCTAACCTCCGCTCTCACTGCTAATCCGACTAGGTACGTCACAGGCAGAGACGATAGATCATTGCTAGCTGACAGATCGTTAAGGCGACGGACCGTTTGGTTCGCATTTTATACGGTTGGCTGTGCCGCGCTCTTTTGGCACCCACTTCGAGATTTGGTGTACTTGGCCAAGTCATCTGACACGGACTCGCACGTTTTACTCATTCCCTTCGTCACCGTTAGCCTCCTGTGGGCGTTTCGAAAGGTTATCTTCCAGCAAACTTGTCCGAATTCGCGAGTGTTCGCCGCCGCTTTTCTCCTTTTAGGCGTGCTCGTCTATCTTTCTCGCTGGCATTTCGGTCCTATCCTGCCGACAAGATATTCGCTAGAACTCATGGTTGTGAGTTTTTGCTCCTTCTTTTTCGCGGGATTTGTACTGATGTACGGAATGGAGAGCTTCCGTGCCGGGCTTTTTCCGCTTCTCTTTCTTCTGTTAAGTGTGCCGCTGCCTGAATTCTTATTAAATCGGTTGATCTGGTGGTTGCAGCTAGGTTCTGCGGAGGTAAGTAGCTGGATTTTTTATTTAACGCGCACGCCGGTCCTTCGCGAGGGCCTCTTGTTCACCGTTCCTGGTGTAACGATTGAGATCGCGAAGGAGTGCAGCGGGATCCGGTCGACCATAGGACTCTTAATAACGTGCATGTTAGCAGGGTACCTACTGTTACGAACGGTTTCCGCACGAGTGGCGCTCTTGGTCGCTGCCCTGCCCGTTTTGGCCGTAAAGAACGGTATTCGGATCGCTACACTTACTCTTTTGAGTATTCACGTCGATCCCGGGTTTCTTGTCGGCCGGTTGCATAGAGACGGCGGATTCGTATTTTTTGCGATAGGGCTGTTGATTTTGCTCCCTGTATTGTCATGGTTACGCAGAGCAGAGGATCAGTACCTTGGTGCCAGAAAAAGCGGAGCAAATGCAATGTTCGGTACAACACACGTGTGCAACGGCAAATCTCGCTGAATCTTCCTGATTTCATTCTTATCCCCAGAAAGGAACCACGTCCTGAACGAAGGTTCACACGCCTGAGCCTATGCACACCCGTGGAAGTCTGTAGGCTAATGAAGGTAATACTTTTCAACTTCCGCAGCCGAAATTGGCTACGACCCGCACATAGCGTCGTTTCAGTAATATGTATGATGCTGATTCTAAGGGGCCTATGTGGGGGCACGTCGGGCTCGGTCTGCATTTGGTCTGGAATGCCATTTGCGATACAAAAAGCGAACACTTCGTATGCCGTCCTCGAGGTAATCAGCCGCCCCAAGGCTATCGAAGCGGAGAATCGATGGATAAACAATGGTTCGCGCTTTTTGTAAGGACACGGTGGGAGTCTTCCACCGACTCGGTTCTGCGAAATAAGGGCTTTGAAACCTTTCTTCCTACGTACAGCCTTAAGTCGCTGCGAAATACCCGATCGAAAGGCAGCTCTCAGGTCCTGTTTCCAGGATATGTTTTCTGCCGATTCGACATACACAACCGCCTTCCGGTTCTGGTAACACCTGGAGTAATTTCAGTCGTGGGAAGAGGGCGAACGCCGGTTCCCTTAGAAGATCCGGAAATCGCCTCAATCCATAAAGTCGCGTCGTCCGGGTTGCCGCTTGAGCCGTGGCCTTATCTAGAAATCGGAGAGGTCGTGCGGATTCAAAATCATGCGCTGGCCGGCTTGGAGGGCATCCTTCTTAGGTTTAGAGGCACAGATAGAGTGATCGTATCCGTACCTTTGCTGCGCCGCTCAGTCGCCGTGGAAATCGGTCGTTCAGAAGTGAGTTCCGCCCGGCCAGAACGATATGTACCTTCAGCCCTCTTTCCCTCGCCGGTGCTGGTTGGTTGTGAATAGAGTGTGATCATCCGTCGTCAGAGTGCGGATTTTGAATCGGCTGTACAAATCCGGCTTGATTAGGGGCTGAGAAGACAAGTGAGTAGTCATCCAAAGATCACCGAAAATCACAGCAGGAACGTTTTGCGGAGCAGTTTGCTTCGGGGTTTCCATCAGCGCGAAACCCAAGGTGAAAATATCTTGGATCAGTTCTCATTCCAATCCGCACTGATCTTCGAACGAAAACGAGCAGAACGCTCGCAAAGACTTTTTGCGCTCATGTTGCTAGATGGACTCCAATTTCTAAACAATAACGGCGATTCGAAGAGAGTGCCACCTTTTCTCCTCACGCTGACCCGGGAGACAGACATAGTCGGATGGCATGTGACGGGCGTCGTTCTAGGTATTATATTTACTGATATAGATGCCAAGAATGCACACATCGTCTGCCAAGTCTTGCGCACGAGGATCGAATCCGGGCTCGAAGGGAAGTTAGGGACCGAAAACTCCAAGAAAGCCATTATTTCGATTGATCTTTTTCCCGAACCTGCCGAGCAGAATTCTTCCGGCACAGGCAAATTGGCTAATCAGAAGTTCTATCCCGATGAATTCAGAGAGGATAGGGGGCGAAAAACCTCTCTTTTAATCAAGCGCGCCATCGACATCCTGTGCAGTGCCTTCTTGCTCATTCTGCTTTCTCCCGTTTTTGTGGCGATTGCGATAGCAATCAAGCTCACGTCCGAAGGTGAAGTTTTGTTCAGGCAGGAGAGACTCGGGCATCGCGGGGTTCCTTTTAAATTCCTCAAATTCCGAAGCATGTACGTAGACAATAGTTCCCATATTCATCGGGAATTTGTAAAGGATTTCATCCAGGGCAAAAGCGACCCTCCGGAGGAAAGCCGGCAGTCTGAGAAAGTGTACAAAATCGCGTGGGATCCACGCGTTACACCGGCTGGGCGCTTCTTGCGGAAGACGAGCCTCGATGAGCTTCCGCAACTTTGGAATGTTTTCAGAGGCGCAATGTCACTTGTCGGGCCTCGTCCGCCGCTTCGTTATGAGTTTCATTTGTACGAGACGTGGCATCGACGGCGAATCCTCGAAGCGAAGCCTGGCTTGACAGGATTATGGCAAGTGAACGGGCGAAGCCGAACTTGCTTTGATGAAATGGTTCGGCTAGACCTGCGCTATGCGCGTTCTTGGTCGCTCTGGCTAGACTTCCTCATTCTTTTGCGCACCCCTTTTGCTGTTTTTTCAGGCGACGGCGCCTATTAGTATTAGTAACAAGCTTCCTTTGCCGTCCGTCCCGATTTGAATATCGAGCCGTCAGAGGTTTGAGGAATGAGGTTGTCAAATGATGGTAACAGTTTTCTCTCTTGGCACGTGAACTCCCTAACGCTTGCTAAAGCCGATGTCCTCTCAGTACGGAAGTTATTGATTGCACTAGTTGTAGACATGGCTATGCGGTGTTCCGCTCATTAGTCACTTTGACGGTATGGCAGTTTGATTGCGGTACTCCAAGCTGGTGGTCCTTTTTAAACCGACAAAATTGACGTTAATGGCGGTAGCTTGCCTTGAGGGTCGCGCCCCTGATTGAAGGCTCGACAAGCGTAACCCCCGGGGAGTCTCGAACGAATTGGTTGTCCGCCGGAAGGTCAAGTGATCTTGTGTTTTTAGGTCGTTTTACTGTCCCTCCGCAGATGAAAGAGTGAATATGATCCGAATCGGTGTAATTGGTTACGGCTATTGGGGACCGAATGTCGTGAGGAATTTGCATGGACTCGATGACATTCGAGTCGAGGCCGTGTGTGATAAGAGTTCTGCGGCATTGGCCCGTGCGCGGAAAGCCTATCCGAACATTTCGACTACATCGAATCCATGCGACATATTGTGTTCGCCAGAGATTGACGCGGTGGCTGTAATTACGCCCGTTTGGACACACTATGAGCTGACCAAAAAGGCACTGGAAAACGGTAAACATGTTTTCGTGGAAAAACCGTTTACTTCCACCTCTGCCCAGGCCGAAGAACTCATTGAGCTGGCGGCTCGTAAGAACCTAACGGTCATGGTGGACCACACGTTCTTGTTCACTGGCGCGGTCCGCAAGATCCGGGAATTGGTGGAGAGCGGCGCCCTGGGGGATCTCTACTATTACGATTCGCTGCGAGTCAATCTCGGCCTTTTTCAGCACGACGTTAGTGTGATTTGGGACTTGGCTCCCCATGACCTGTCGATTATGGACCACGTGATCAACAAAGAGCCGCAGGCTGTTGTTGCGACTGGCGAAAGGCACTTGAATGGAGTGGAAGATGTCGCGTTCATGACGGTTTATTTTCCTGAGAACGTAATTGCGCACATCAACGTGAACTGGCTTTCCCCGTAAAGATCCGAACCACCTTGATCGGAGGCCAGAAGAAGATGCTGGTCTGGAACGATCTCGTGGCTGACGAAAAAGTGAGAGTGTACGACAAGGGAGTCCACCTAACTTCCGGAGAAGGAATCCGCGACGCTCTCGTAAGTTATCGCACAGGCGATATGTGGGCACCGCAAATCGAACCGTCGGAAGCGTTGCGGGTTGAACTGGCTTACTTTGGGGCTTGCATCACCAACGGTGAGACGCCATTCAATGATGGTCATGCCGGCCTTCGTGTGGTTCGTTTACTGGAAGCAGGTGACTGCTCGATCCGTAAGAGAGGGGAGCTGGTACGCATATGACGGAGTTCTGCTCGATTGCTCCCGACGTCAAATTCGGGTCCGGTGTTCGACTTTCCAAGTTCGTCAACCTCTACGGCTGTGAAATTGGTGACAACACGAAAATAGGAGCATTCGTCGAAATTCAGAAAAACGCAACGGTCGGCCGAAACTGTAAGGTGTCGAGCCATACCTTCGTCTGCGAAGGCGTCACGATCGAGGACAACGTGTTCATCGGACACGGGGTCACATTTATCAACGATTCTTTCCCGCGCGCAACAGCCTCAGATGGCCAATTACAGACCGAGAAAGACTGGACAGTCGAACGGACACTCGTAAAAAGTGGCGCCTCTATTGGCTCAGGTTCGACGGTACTTTCCAACATCGTGATCGGCGCGAACGCTATCGTCGGCGCGGGCAGCGTTGTGACGAAGGATGTGCCCGCGAACGCGATCGTGGCAGGAAATCCTGCGAAGCTTTTACGGTATATCCACTCAGAGGCAAGGATCGAAGCATGACGAACAACCTAGCTGGTAACGTCGCATTCCTGGATTTAGTCGGTCTTCACGAAGGCCTGGAAAAAGAACTGGTTGCCGTTTTTCGGAAAACGCTGAGGACCGCCGGTTTCATCGGTGGGCCGATGCTTGAAGAGTTCGAGCGCTCGTTCGCCTGTTTCTGCGAAGCCCGGTTTGCGATCGGAGTAAATAGCGGTACCGACGCGCTGCGTTTTGCCTTGATGGCAGCTGGAGTCCGTAAAGGCGATTCCGTAATTACAGTACCGAATACCTTTATCGCTACCACAGAGGCTATTTCGCAAGCGGGCGCGCGCCCCGAGTTCGTTGATGTGGACGAGCGAACCTACAACATGGACCCAGACAAGCTGCGCGAATTCCTCGAGCAGCGATGCTCGCGCGACCGTCAGGGAAAGGTGTTTAGCCGTAGTACGCGCCGGCCCGTGACGGCAATCGTACCTGTGCACCTCTATGGACAGACAGTTGATATGGACCCCATACAAGAACTGGCGGAGCGCTATCAATTAACTGTGATAGAAGACGCTTGCCAGGCTCATGGGGCTGAGTATTTTTCCAAACGCGATAAATACTGGAGGAAGATCGGGTCCATCGGAAATGCGGCAGCATTCAGCTTCTATCCAGGGAAGAATTTGGGCGCGTGCGGGGAAGCTGGCATCGTCACAACTAACGATGAGGAAACGGCATGCAAGATTCGAATGATTCGCGATCACGGCCAGGCAAAGAAGTATTATCACGAAATAGAGGGGTACAACGGTCGCTTGGACACTCTCCAAGCCGGAATCCTGAGCGTCAAGCTAAAACATCTGCCGGGCTGGAACCAAAGCCGTCGAGAGCGCGCCCGTAAATACGACGAGCTGTTTGCCGGAACCGAGGCGAATATTACGACGCCGTTCGAACCTGTCTGGTCGAAGGCGGTGTACCATTTGTATGTAGTGCAGGTGGAACACCGGGAAGAGGTGCAGGCCGCTCTTGCCGAGCAAGGTATCGGAACGGGCATTCATTACCCCATACCTCTTCACTTGCAAAAGGCCTATACGCATCTGGGCTACCGCGTTGGCGATTTCCCAGTCTGTGAGAGAGCTGCTCACCGGATTTTGTCTCTTCCGATGTTTCCGTCGCTTTCCGCATCAGATCAGATGCGGACTGCTCATGCCGTAGCCCGAACGGTCCAACGTGCAACAGCACGAGCTGTTGCTGCGGACTAGCAAGTCCCTCCGGGGAAGGGATTCCGGATGGCGGGTTGCTCTCCTGAGACTCCGAAGCACATCATTTCTGCGTATTTGCTCCACGCCGTTCTGCTGATCTCCTCTGCGGGACAATTCGACATTCTGTCTGTGGGATTTACGAGAGGACGGGCGACCTCCATCGCCTGGTAAAGATCTTCCTAAGGAGAGTAAATTCGTGAGCGAAAGAACTAGAACAATTGTCGTTGGACTAGGCGAAGTGGGGAAACCTCTCCTCAAGCTGATTTCGGAACATCGGGAGGTCATAGGGGTCGACCTCCAACTACCCGACGAGCCGATCTTCGATGTGGACGTTTTGCATGTTTGCTATCCATTTGAAATAAAGGACTTTATAGGTGAGACTGCCCGCTACATTGACCTCTTCAAACCCAGGCTGACCATCATCAACAGCACTGTGGGTATCGGGACTACCCGCTTGGTCGCAAAGCGAACGGGGACAGCCGTCGCGCACAGCCCAGTGCGCGGCAAACACGTGCGCATGCTTGCGGAGATGAAGACGTACACGAAATTTGTCGGAGCAATGGATCCGGTGAGCGGGCGGCACGCCGCCGAACATTTCCACTCAGTTGGCTTAAAGACGCGAGTATTGTCAGCTCCCGAGGCAACTGAACTGGCGAAACTGACGGAAACGACATATTTCGGTCTGATGATCGCCTGGGCTCAAGAAGTGGAAAGATATTGCGATCGAACAAATCAGACGTATGAAGAGATCGCCGCTTTTTACGAGGAGATAAAATTCTTCCCCTCGGTGAAGTACACTCCGGGAATCATCGGCGGGCATTGCGTCATGCCCAATATTGAAATCCTTCGGAAACTCGATGATTCGACGATTCTGAAAGCGATTCGAAATTCCAATCACAGAAAGATCGAACGTGAGCTTGCCAAGGGTTTCGAACATTCGCCAATTCTGAAGACGATGTTAAAGCTTCCCGTCAAAGAGCGGCCCAATGGTCGGTATGCAAAGAAAACACGGACACAACCAGAAGAGGTTAATACCTAGGTTTAGAAACAACGCAAACGTTTATAGCACCTCATGATTCAGTCGGACACAGTCCTACCAGGTTTGCCCTCCTCAGCTCTCCCGCCGGCAATGACTCCATCGCTTGCGGGAAAACGCATAGCTATGGTGATGTTTTCGTTCTATCCCTACGATCCAAGACCACGCCGTGCTCTCGACGCTCTGGTAAGAGAAGGAGCAAACGTCGACCTTATATGCCTAGGTGGCGAGGGTGCTCCTGCTCATGAACGCTTAGGTGCTGTTGAGGTCCTTCGCATTCCATTGAGAAAAAAACGGCAAGGCAAGTTGGGTTATTTGTATCAGTACGGGACCTTTATTCTGATCTCATCGGTGATTTTGGCCCTACGCGCATTGAGCCGACGGTACGATCTAGTATACGTCCACAACATGCCTGACATCCTGGTTCTGAGCGCGTTGATACCGAAAGCGCTCGGCGCCAAAGTGATCCTCGATCAACATGACCCAATGCCGGAGCTCATGATGACAATTTTCGGGGTCGAGAAGGATAGTTCCAGCGTCCGCTTGCTAACTCAAATTGAAAAGTGGAGCATCGCGCGAGCGGATTTCATTATAACCGTTAATCTGGCCTGTAAGCGGCTCTTTGCATCACGCAGCTGTCGTTCGGAGAAGATTGGCGTGGTCATGAATTCTCCCGACGGCGAGATTTTCTCTTTCCGCGCGCCGCGGCCAGATGGCTCCGCAAACCTACCTCGTAACAAACCTTTCGTGATCATGTATCACGGATCGTTGGTTGAGCGGAATGGCTTAGACGTAGCTGTCGAGGCGCTCGCACGTGTCCGAAAGACCGTCCCGACTGTTGAACTCCGCATTTTTGGCCCTAATACGCCTTTTCTTGAGGGCATAATGCGAAAGGTTCGTGACAACAACCTTCAAGACCTCATACGCTATTTCGGTCCGAAGCGGCTGGAAGACCTGGTGACTGCAATCGACGCGTGTGATATCGGCCTGATCCCAAATCATCGGAACGTCTTTACGGAAATCAACACTCCGACCCGCATTTTTGAGTATCTTGCCCTGGGGAAGCCAGTTATCGCACCTTCCACGCCTGGCATCATGGACTACTTCAGCGAAGAGTCTCTCTTGTTCTTCGAGCCTGGTAGTCGTGACGACATTGCACAAAAGATTGAGTATGCGTACTTCCATCCCAGCAAGGTTCTTGATATCGCCCGAAAAGGGCAGCAGGTTTACCTGGAACATACGTGGTCCCAGGAGCGACAGGCGCTTGTGAGTCACGTCAGCGAACTCCTGGGGACTAACTAGAGCCCGCCGAAGAGTGAATTTTTCTTTTTGGTTGATGGAGTGCACCTCTTGGAAGGAAAATCATGAAAATTCTCATCGCTGGTGGAGCCGGATACTTGGGCTCCGTCTTGATCCCCAAACTGCTCGATCGGGGCTACAAGGTCGACGTAGTCGATCTGTTCTGGTTCGGCAACCACCTTCCTCGCCAGGTCGGGGTACTCCATCAGGATCTCTTTCAGCTCACGGTCGAAGACCTCGAATCTTACGACCAGGTCGTCTTTCTTGCCGGCCTTTCGAACGATCCGATGGCTGAATACTCGCCGAGCAAGAATTTTATCTTCAACGCCGCCGCCCCGGCCTACCTGGCCTACACGGCCAAGCTCGCCAAAGTGAAGCGGTACATCTACGCATCCTCCTGTTCTGTATATGGCTACACGGAAAATGAACTCTACGATGAGACTCGCATTGTCGGTTCCACATATCCTTATGGTATCTCCAAGCTTCAGGGCGAGCAGGCAGCCTTGCAACTGGCCGCCGACAACTTCTCAGTCATCTCGCTCCGCAAGGGAACCATCTCGGGATACAGCCCGCGCATGCGACTGGATCTCATCATTAACACGATGTTTAAGACCGCGCTCAGGGACAGCACCGTTACGGTCAATAATCCCTCGATTTGGAGGCCTATCCTGAGTATCGAAGATGCTGCTACGGCGTACATTCGTGCCATCGAGGCAAACTATAAGATTTCGGGTGTGTTCAACATCGCTTCGGGCAATTACACTGTGGGCGAGATCGGCGACCTGGTGAAAGCTGCGATTGAAGAGCGCTTAGGCAAACGAATCAATCTGTGCATCAAGCACATCCAGGACTTTCGAAACTACAAGGTGAGCATTGAAAAGGCCAAGAACGTCCTGAGCTTTCATCCAGCCGGTAATGCGAAATCTATTGTTATCAATCTGATAGACAATCTGGATAAATTCCAGGACTGGGACAATCCGATGTATTCCAATATCCAGGCGTTCAAGTCGCTCGAAAACGGGATCGAGGTTTACGCCATGGGGCACGCGCAATGAAGTTTGCAGTCGTCGGGCCCGCCGCCCAGCTCCACAGCGATGTCAATGGCCGCGTTCGTCAATCATGAGGAGTCCGGGGCATAAGTAGTACATGAGTAGTAGTAGTTCGGACGCGGGGAGCGAAGAGCCTGAGTTTGCATGATCCCCTGGATCAATACCTGTACTTGAATACCTGTACTTAAATTGGACTTCCAATCACTATCCCGGAGAAGGTTGTAGGAAGTACTCTTATGTATTATGAAATTCCTTTGGACGTTCCTGGCGCTTCTTTGTCTTCCTTCGATTGCCTCGGCGCAAGTCACGCATTACGTCACACCCTCGGGAGCCGGGGCGGCGAACGGTGTGAATTGGAATAACGCCTTTGCGGGGTTACCTGCTACTTTGGCACGCGGCGATACCTACGTCCTCGCTGGAGGTACCTATTCTACTCAGCCTAACCTTGGAGACGCTGATAGCGGTACGACCCAAATTCACATTCGCAAGGCTCAGGCGGGGACCTACAACGGCATAGCGTACAACGATGACCTTGTAGCAGGATGGAGCGCAAGCTTTCAGACTACGCAAGCCGTGATTACACGTCCTTGCACCGTTTTTAACATTACGACGGACTACTACGATATCGATGGAGTGCAGCCGGGGAGCACGTTCCCGCCTCCAAGTACAAGTTCGAGCTATGGAATCGAAGTAACTCCCAACACCCCCGGCCAGAACTGCACCCTGATGGACGTTCGCGGAACAAACGAACGGATACAACATGTTGCCTTTGTCAGCGCTGGCCAATCATTCGACTTCTTGCAGTTTGGCATGGCTATGTATGATTCGCTCAACTCATACGTGGCCCACAACTATTTTGTGAACTCTCAGAACCATATACGGCTACTGGGATCACAAAATGCGACCGTTGAATATAACTATCTTGCCAACATATCTTACTTTTCCACCCATCACGGCGAAATGATCAACATGCTGAAGAGTCCCCTTAGTGGCCGGATGCCTGCTAACGCGACGATCCGCTTCAACTATATTAACGACTCGGGCACTTCCAATACCACGGGTCAAATTATTGATCTGGGCAACACCGGAGACACGGATGACGGAGTTTTTGTCTACGGCAACGTTTTCGTGAATTTGACCGGGCACAACGGCATAGGTTCCGGTAACAGCAGCACTCCCGCTTCTCTGACCAATTGGAAGTTCTACAACAATACATTTATCAATTCCATAGTTGATTTTTCGCAAATCTCAACCGCGGGTTCGGAGTTTCGCAATAACCTCCTGTACGGTTCACAGGCCCAGGTCTTTGCGGGTAGCGCACCAGCTACGAGAAGCAACAACTACTGGAACTCGACAAGTAACAGTATTGGGTCTGGCCTCGGTGATGTCATCTCTTCAGAATCCACCTCCACGCTTTTCCAGAATTACGCAGGGGCTGATTACCGTCTGGGGGCTAGTTCACAGGCTCGTAACATAGGGTTTACCCTTCCGCCTCCATATAACGTTGATGCCTATGGACTGACCAGAGTGCCCGGAGCGTGGGATGCGGGAGCATATAACAGCGGCACCGTGAGTACTGTTGCCCCTCCAACAAGTTTGATAGTTACTGTAAACTGAGAAAGTGGCGAAGGCTGGGAGCATGCAGCCAACCAGCGGATTTGGCTGCCCCTGAAGTTGGCGCCACGGTAATCTTCGAAAGAGCGCGACCCAATCATAACTTGCGGCCAATTGGGTTAAGTTTCCTGGACAGCTTTTAATTCTCAATTTAATTTCTGCGCGCAAGTGAACGATCGCTAGCTTTCAGAATGGTAGTTGCCATCGGATGGGAAGTTACGTCGCTTGGTTACTTCCAACGCACGTACCTGCAACCACGGTCCTTGGTCTTGTGTTTCGGACAAAATCGGACAAAAGAACTTCTTTTATCCATAAGTAACAGAATGGGAGCATGATGGACCCCTTAGTGAGCGTGGTCATCCCGACCTATAATCGGGCGGCGATGATTACTCGAACAATTGAGAATATCTTTGCCCAGACTTACTCGAGCGTCGAGCTGATTGTCGTCGACGACGGCTCAACAGATAACACCCAGGCAAAGCTTTCTGGATTCGGAAACCGAATTAGAATCATCACGCAATCCAACTCTGGACCCGCTGTCGCCAGGAATCGAGGCGCCGCAGCGGCGCGAGGAGAGATCATCGCTTTTCAGGATTCGGATGATTTATGGAGACCCACCAAGCTCGCACGTCAGGTGGCGCTTTTATCCCAGTACAACATAGCCACCTGCTGCCTCTGCAATGCCCTAATGGGAGTGTCGGGTGGTAAAGAGTGGACATCATTTGGCGATTCGTTGATTCATCCCATTCATAGTGAGGGTCTGTGGCTTAATGTGTCAGAGGTGTTAGCGACTAGGTTCGTGCTCTTCAATCAGACGGTCGCCATCCGTCGAAAAGTCTTCGAAAAAGTGGGCGGATTTCGAGAAGATTTGCGCTACCTGGAAGACTATGATCTGCCCTTGCGCTTGTCCCTAGAGGGACCCTGGGCATTTATCCAAGAACCGCTCATCATCTATGGCGAGAGCTCGCCCGAAAGCTTCTCCCAGCAAGCTCTAAGCGACACGATCGTCCTGAGGGAATGCGCGGTACGAATCTTTGAAAGTGTGTTGAGTATAGTCGACGGAGAAGTTGGGCACGCGAGTTTTCGAAGACTTCTCAGATACCGGCTGAGATTACTTCGCATGCTACGCACTGCAGCCAAGCTGAACGAAGCGAATTCCTGGGGTAGCCGGGTAACTGGGCAGGCTTTGATTGTATTGGATCATTATCTCCGTGCAGCCTTCAGAAGGTCGCCGTGGTTTCCTCGGCCAATAACAACTCCCATATGATGATATCGGGGCGCTTCCATCTCTAATCCTTGCAGCAGCTAGAGTCTATGAACAATTACAAGTATGGCGGCGGTGCGACCGAGACCATATTGCACCCCCTCGTATTGGTGGCGATGGTTATCGTTACCATTGTGCTCCTCCTGTTTCCGCGCAAATATGCAATACCAGCATTTCTCTTTGGCACATTTTTGATTCCTGCCGGGCAGCAGGTTGTTGTTGCGGGAGTCCATGTTTTCGCATATCGCTTCCTCGTCCTGGCTGGTTTACTCAGGTTCATCCGATCGCCTCGTATCGCTGGTAATTGGAACTCCATCGACACTGCGTTTGTACTTTTGGCAGTTTCCCACGCCATTGCGTTTACGCTGCTGTACGGGGACACGCCGGCACTGATTAACCAGGTTGCGTTTATCTGGGACTACATTGGAGGTTACATTTTCCTCAGATATGCAATCAGGAGCGATGAGGACATCATAACGACAATCAAATGTTTCGCATTTCTTACTCTCATCTTTGCCGCCTTTATGATTGGCGAGCAGTTTACAGGTAAGAACATTTTTGGCCTGCTTGGTGGAGTTAGACTGATATCGGAGGTTCGAGGAAGTCATGTTCGTTCCGAGGCCGTTTTTCAGCACGCAATTCTAGCTGGCACGTTCGGAGCCACCTTACTGCCTCTTTTCGTCTTACTTTGGAAAAAGACGCGATCCAAGGTGTTGTCGGCTATCGCCGCTTTATCCTCCACGGTCATGGTGATCACGAGCATGGGTAGTACGCCATTACTCGCCTACGCGGCGGGAATCCTTGGCGTGTTTCTATGGCCAGCTCGCAAGCGCATGCGGTGGCTTCGGTGGGGCTTCGTTATCGGTTTGCTCTGCTTGAGCTTGGTTATGCATGCACCTGTTTGGTACATCATCGCTCACGCGGAGGTAGTCGGTGGGTCGTCCGGGTATCATCGCGCCGACCTTTTGGATACGTTCCTGAGGCATGTGGATCAATGGTGGCTTCTGGGGACAGGTGCCAATGCGACATGGGGCAACTTCATGATCGATACTTCGAACGAGTACGTTTATCAGGGCGTGACGGGAGGACTACTTTCGCTCATCTTTCTTATAGCTACCATTGCTTGCTCATTCCGGCGAATTGGCAAGGTAAGAAAATTCGTTGAAGGGCATGATCGTCGGTCGGAATGGCTTCTATGGCTCCTGGGCAGCGCTCTGTTTGCCAACGTCGTCGCATTTTTTGGTATCAGCTACTTTGATCAGACTCGGTTTGCGTGGTTCTCGTTGCTGGCCATGATCTCCGCAGCTACGACAGCAGATCGCGCACTCAGTCATGCCGACGCAAAGAATGATCATTCACTTCGCGCTCCGGAGCTAAAATTGTGGGAGCACAATCCTGTCTGACTAGGCGCGCCTCTTCTCCGTGCCACATCCTGTTGACAAAGCACAAGTAAGTTGAGTTTCCGTTAGCGCTCCGCATGAACGGTGCGGCGCGAGGCATACGATCATAAGTAAAGAGCCAGAAACGGTTCTTTCGGAGGGGTCGATGAAAGAGCTGTCAATTGTAATCGTCACGTGGAACTGCAAGAGGTTTCTCCGGGAGTGCCTTGAATCACTTGCAGAATACGAATGTGACACTGCAACAGAAATCATTGTCGTCGACAACGATTCCAAAGATGGGACTCCAGAACTCGTGAGTGAGTACCATCCAAACGTTACTCTGATCCAGACCGGCGAGAATCTTGGCTTTCCGAGAGGGACAAACGTTGGACTTCGCAATAGCTCGGGAAGGTATATATGCCTAATCAATCCGGATGTGCGGGTTCTAGATGGTTGTATTCAGAAAATGATGGCGTATATTGAAGAGAATCCGGGTGTTGGTCTGTTGGGTCCGCAAATGCTTGATGCGAATGGGGTGTCCGGTCGTTCGTATATGGGGGCGCCTACGTTGTGGAATCTGCTCTGTAGAGCGCTATCCCTCGATGCTTTGTTCCCGCACAGCAAGTTCTTTGGCGGCTTCCTGATGTTCTACTTCGATCGAAGCAGAATCGCGGAGGTAGATATTCTGAATGGTTGGTTTTGGATGACTAGAAGGGAGGCACTCGACGAAGTCGGGCCTCTGGACGAGAACCTTTTTATGTACGGAGATGATCTGGATTGGTCCAAGCGTTTCCGCAATGCAGGCTGGAAGGTTGTCTATTTCCCAGAAGCCGAGTCGATACACTATGGTGGAGGTACGACTGCCAGAGCCCCAATCCGCTTTTCGGTTGAGATGCAACGGGCAAATTTTCAGTACTGGCAAAAGAACTACGGCCGGGTGTCTCAGGGGGCTTATCTGGCAATCCTGTCATTACATCAGATTGTGCGACTCTTCGGCTCTTCAGTCCTTTGGCTGTGCCGAAAGGCCAACCGTGACGAAGCTGGATTCAAGCTAAAGCGGAGCCTCGCCTGCTTGCAATGGGTGCTAGGCGTCGGGCAACACGGTCGCGTTACAGCAGAATCTGCAATTACGCCGGAAGCCCCTTCACGGTGAAGACGTTCACACGTGTGCGGCAGTTTGGGACCACATCGGAAGGCCGGCGCTTTGCCTGGTTCGGGTCTTCGTGAGAGGGGCTCTGTGAAAGAGACGGAATATGTCCTCGTAACACCCGCCAGGAACGAGGAAGCCTACATGGAGAACACGATCGAGGCCGTGGTGTCCCAGACAATCCTGCCTCAAAAGTGGGTGATCGTAAGTGATGGATCGGTCGACCGTACGGATGCAATTGTGGCTTTGCATGCTCGTAGGCACAGTTTTATTCGGCTGCTGAGAGTCGGAGAACCAACGAAACTAGGACGAAAAGATTTCGGGTCAAAGGTAAGGGCGTTCCGCGCAGGGTACGAACAACTCAACGGCACGCGATATCAATTTGTGGGAAACTTGGACGCTGACATCACCTTCGGCCCAAGTTATTTCGGCCAGCTTCTGGAGAGGTTTGAGTGCAACCCCAGGCTCGGATTGGCAGGGGGAATAGTGCTTGAACCAGACAAGAACGGCTTCGTGCCGCAGCAAACCAGCTTGAACAGCGTTTGCGGTGCTGTCCAGCTGTTCCGCAGGGAATGCTACGAGGCATTTGGAGGTTACGTTCCTATGCGGATGGGAGGAGTCGATGCCGCGGCTGAAATTATGGCTCGGATGCATGGCTGGCTGGTCCAGACACTCCCTGACGTCCCAGCGTATGCCCGGCGGCGAGTACTTACGGGCGGTGCCACGATTTTCCACACCAAGTACCGGCAGGGCATCTCGAACTATTTGCTTGGCTATCATCCCCTCTTTCAGTTGGCGACTTGCCTGCGCAGAATCGGTGAAAAGCCGTATCTGATAGGGAGCGTTTTCGCACTGTTTGGATATGGGTCCTCATGGATGAGAGGACAGCAGAGGGCCCTTCCAACTGAGGCTGTCCGTTTTCTCAGATCGGAGCAGATGGATCGACTCGCCAACTATCTACGAGGGCGAGAGTAGCAGAAAGAGAACCGGCTCGCACGGGAGCGTCGGCGAAGCTGAACTACCTGTATTCTGGGACATCCCACCTAGCAAAGTCAGAGGTGCTTCATGTGCGGGATTTGCGGCCAATTCGAGTTCGGAAACGGTAGGGCCGTTACCTCAGAAGGAATCAAGGTAATGATGAGCCGGATGGTTCACCGTGGACCAGATGATGAAGGCTCATACTTCTCTGGGTCCTTGGGACTTGGCTTCAGGCGCCTTTCAATCATTGATCTCGGAGGCGGCCACCAACCAATGTCGGACCAAAATGGTTCTGTGTGGGTGGTCTTCAATGGGGAAATCTACAACTTTCAAGAAGTAAGAGCCGAATTGGAGAGTCATGGACACGTATTTCGTACGGGGTCCGATACTGAAGTACTGGTGCATGGATATAAGGAGTGGGGAAAAGATGTCCTTGATCACTTGAACGGGATGTTTGGCCTTGCCATCTGGGATGAAGAGAAGCGTCAATTGATGCTGGCGCGAGATCGGATGGGCATTAAGCTGGTCTATTACAAGCTTTCGTCGGGTCGCCTCACATTTGCTTCTGAGATTCGTCCCTTGTTGGCTTGCGATCGGGAAAAGCCTCAGATTGACCCCTACGCCGTCAAACTTTTCTTGCGCTTCCGGTACACCCCTTCCCCATTGACCGTGCTCAAGGGAATAAGAAAACTCGCCGCGGGAACGAGATTGATTATCAAAGAGGGCGGGGAGCCCATTCTCGAGCGTTGGTGGAATTTTGCGCCGGAACCGTTTGACCCTATGCCCAGTAACGAAGAAGCGGAAGAGCAGATTTTGGAACTCTACAGACGTGCAGTAAAGAGCCAACTCGTTAGTGATGTTCCCCTTGGGTTATTGTTGAGTGGCGGTTTGGACTCAGGGCTTCTGCTTGCCCTGATCAATCAGAATGGGTGCACACGAAATACGTACAGTGTCGGATATGGAGCAAGTTTCGCACAGGACGAGCTCTCCGGTGCCGCACGCACCGCAGAGATCTTGAAGGCACCAAACGTGTCCCTGGAGATTGGGCGCGACACTTTCGACGCTTCTCTTCCGGAGATTCTGACGAGCCTAGAAGAGCCCATTGCCGCGTCCTCTATCGTTCCCATGTACCATATTTGTAAACGCGCTCGGGAGGATGTAAAAGTGGCGTTCATGGGGCAGGGGCCCGACGAACTGTTCGGGGGATACACCCGTCACGTCGGAGTCCGCTATGGGAAGTGCTGGCGGGCTCTCCCAAAGTGGTTCCAGCAAGGCTTGACATCAGCAATGAACCCCCATACCAGCAGCGACACGGTCAGACGCGCCCTCTATTCTTTGGGTAACCGGAATAGAATGGAAAGATATCAAAAGGTATTTTCAATTGTTCCCAATGATTTGATCAGTGCACTTTTTCGCGCCGATGTCCTAGCGAATGGCGGAGGCGATCAGATCCCAGAGTTGTGGAGGGACCTTGAACCATTAATGTCCCATACCGATGAATTGGGGGGCTTTCAGTTCCTCGAAATCAGGTCTTCGCTTCCCGATGAATTGCTAATGTATGCTGACAAAATGTCGATGGCTCACGGCCTTGAAGTACGGGTCCCCTTTCTGGACCAGCAAATTGTGGAGTATGTCGAACGCCTTAACGCATCATTCAAAGTTCACAATGGCGCCAGAAAGTGGATCCATCGCAGGGTGTGCAAGCGTTTGTTACCTTCTGAAGTGATGCGACGACCCAAGGTCGGCTTCGCGGTGAATGTGGTTGATGATTGGTTCCGGAATTCTCTCTCGCAACAGATGGACACAATCCTTCTCGATAACTGCTCACTCATTTATGGATACCTGAATCCAGGAATCGTCTCAAGTCTTCTGCAAGAGCACAAGAGCGGCCGCCGGGACAATCACAAGATACTGTTTAGTTTGGTGGTCCTAGAGCACTTTGTGCGGAGCTACGCGGCATGAGCGGCTTCGCACGTCGCACAAGTGCTGCCCTGTGTTTTTGAAAGCGAGCCTCGTGATTGGTGTGATTACAAAGAATGGCGAGCTAACAATCGCCCAGGAATTCTTTCAATTATTCAAAACACCGTGGGAGGTTTATGTTCCCCATCATAGCTATGATGTTGTCATAACGACTGGCGAGGAAATACCTGAAAACCTGAATGGGCGGCCGCTTGTTGTGTACAGTTCGGTTGAAACGGAAATCGACGATCAGATTGGGGTCGCGACCGAATCAAGACGAGGGTGTGATTGGGTTGAATGGCAGGGTACTGAATTCCCGGTGTATGGGGATCTGGCGGTGTTTCGGCGGGGCGGGCGGTCATTGATAAACCGACGGGGGACATCGGATACAGTCGGCACTTGCGTCGCGGGGCCGGGAGGCCCGATTGTGCGTATCGGATATGATTTGTTTTACGAGGTGCAATTCTTGCTTTCGCAAGGCCAGCCTGCGAAGAACGCTCATATTCCAACGTTGGATAATCATATTTCGCTACTTCGGGCGATTATGGTGAGTTTGGCAGTTCCGTTTGTTGAAGTGCCGCCCGCACCGGCCGGCTATGATTTCATGGCGTGTCTCACACACGACGTGGACTTCGTCGGCATAACAGATCACAGGTTTGACCGCACCATGTGGGGCTTTCTTTATCGGTCGACGCTCGGCTCACTGCTAAAGGCCTTGGAGAGCAAACTCTCCTGGTCCAAATGTATGCAGAACTGGGCAGCTGCTTTGTCTCTCCCTTTGGTGTATCTCGGGCTCCGGGATGACTTCTGGCTCGAGTTCGATCGGTACATGGAAATTGAGAAACAGCTTGGGTCAACATTCTTCTTCCTTCCATTCAAGAATGTCCCGGGCACGTTAGGGATTGAGTCGGCTCCCAAGAGCCGCGCTGCAAAATATGATGTCGCTCGAATTAGCGAACAAGTCGCCAAACTGGTGGAGAACGATTGCGAAGTTGGCCTACATGGGATTGATGCTTGGCAGAACCTAGAATGTGCTCAATCAGAGCGTAACAGAATCCGCCAGATAACAGGGAAATCAGAGTTCGGAATTCGGATGCACTGGCTTTATTGGAAGGAAACTTCCCCCGAGATCCTAGAAGAAGCAGGGTTCACGTACGATTCGACCTTCGGCTACAACAACGCGATCGGTTTCCGCGCGGGAACGACCCAGCCATTCTGCCCTTTGGGTGCCGAAAGCTTGCTTGAGCTTCCGCTAAACATCCAGGATTCCGCAATGTTTTATTGTGATCGGATGGGGCTATCAGAAGACAAAGCCCTGAATGCCTGCAAGGAGTTGCTCCAGTCCATGTCAGGTGGCGTACTCACGGTGAACTGGCACACGAGAAGTTTATCTCCCGAGAGGCTCTGGGGTGAGTTTTATGCGGCGCTGCTGAAGGAGATCGAGACTCACCGCGTGTGGTTTGGGACCGCGCAGCAAATTGTCGGATGGTTCCGGAAGAGACGTGCGCTGCGGTTCGATTCCGTGTGCTTTGAAGAGAACAGCGTTCGTGTGGCGCTCAGTACCGCGGATGGTCGTCCGGAGCAATCGTTCACGGTGAGGGTTCACCATCCTAGGTGTACACCGGCGTTCCCCGTTTGGACATATGCTCATAAGGACACTCAGTGGAGCGGTGAAGATTGCTTGGAATGCCTTATTGACTGAGATATGAGTTCGGGCTGTGCAATGATCACCACCTCTAGCAACCTCTGCAACGCCGCCAGTGCCTAGGGGCAGCATCAATCGATGCGATTCAAGGAGCGTTTGGCTGTGCCTTCGGTTTCGATAATTCTCTGTACTCATAACCGTGCGTCGGGACTCCAGGAGACACTTGAGGCATTCGGAAAGCTCCAGATTCCCTCAGGATGCACAGTCGAGCTCATTTTGGTGGATAACGGATCCACAGACGAAACTGCAAGAGTGACTCAAAGCGCAAAACTCCAGAACCTGGAGGTGCACTATCTGTACCACGCGCGAAGAGGAAAAGCCAATGCGCTGAACTTAGCGCTGACACATGCGCGAGGGGATATCATCCTCACCACGGACGACGACGTGATCGTTCCCGAGGACTGGGTACACCAAATGGTGTTTCCGATTGTTAATGGCGGCTACGATGCCGTTATCGGGCGGATAAGGCCATCGCCGCATCTCCTGCGGGACTGGCTGACTCCGACGCACCGTTCGATGATTGCTTCGAACGATGAGATTGACGTCCAGAATGGGACCTACGAATTCATCGGCGCCAGCATGGGTTTCCGCCGCTCGGTATTGGAACGCGTACCCAACTTCGACACGGAACTCGGGCCCGGCAGCGCGCTAGGTCTTGGCGAGGACACCCTGTTCGGATGGCAACTGCTCGAAGCAGGATTCAAGATCACGTATGCTCGAGCGACAAGCGTTTTGCATGGTTTCGACTCGTCGCGGCTTCGGCGCATGATTTGGTTGAGCGAGGCGCGCAAGCACGGCCGGAGCAATGCCTACATTCAATATCACTGGAAACATGAGGACCAAAGGCATCCTCGCCTGACGTGGCTCAGGCACTGGGCAAAATTACAGGTGAGAAGGATCTTGCAGCCTCCGCTGCACCTTGAAGCCGAGGGATGCCCGGCATGGGAAGTGAGCTACGTGCTTCAGATGGAGCTATGTCGTCAATTCTGTGTTGAACGCCGGCGTCCGCGAAACTACTCGCGACGGGGCCTGGCGAAACTGGTGGACGGACCGAGGACTGGGCTTGATGTCGGTGAGCTTCAGGTTACCGAGCACGCCCGATAGCGTTAGAGAGCCGTTTCAAGTGTAATGCCAGAAGTACCGAACGCGCCCTCTGGCGAAAGCGGGATACTCACGACCGCCGTAAGACACGCCAGACCAAGTATAAGACGATGCCTTAGCTCCGGTTTAGCGCGAGCAACCAACTGCTTACTAAATTGCCAAGCCCCACCTGTTTCGGAGGTGTCTATTTCTCTTGGAACGACATCTGAAGTGAGGAAATTTAGCCCGTCACAACACCAGGCAAGCTCGGAAGAACGTGCCTGGCTATTGTTCATCTGTTTTTTGCTGCTTCCGATCATAATCGCAGCCACTTGCTGGATATTTGCACATCCGTTCGGGATCCATTGGGATGAGGCTATATATTTCAACAACGTCCTGAGAGACATTCATAATCTTCATAGCGGGAGCCTGCGGCAGTTCGGCTCAATCCTCATCGGCGGGGACACCTATCGTCCTCCAGCGAACCTCCTTGTCGCTCTACCTTTTCTCGCGGTGTTTGGCTTCCACACAGCAATTGCGAGGTTGGTGACCCTCGTTTGCTGGGGCGTGAGCGGCTGGATCATTTACATGACCACTCGCCGTATTGCCAGCCCTGCTGCGGCAGCGGTCGCCGTCCTGGTCTTTTGTTTGGCACCTGAGGTCATTTCTGCCAGCATCTTCTTCAGCACAGAAGGCCCCTTGTTCTTGGCAACGGCTGTGATGCTGTATTTCCTTTCATTCTACTGGAGCGACGGGGCGGAATACCGGCACGGCTGGATCGGACTGGGACTTTCCCTGGGTCTTGGGCTCTTGTCAAAGAGTTCCTTCGTATTGATAGCAGCTCCGGTCGTAGCAGTTACCTTTTTCTTTACTCGTCGCCACCAGCTAACCATTCGAACCCTATATTCGTTCATCAAAGCAAGTGCAATTGCATTTGTGGTTGCGGCCCCCTGGTGGCTCAAGAATTTCAAACCTGCTTTGTGGTATGCCAAGTATGCAAGCGTACAGCCCCGCGAATCTTTCGGCCCGCCCTCGCTGGTCACGTGGGCAAAGTGGCTCATCACGGTCGTTATGAGTCTGCTTGGACCTGGGGTCAGTATTCTCATCGGTTTGGTTGTGCTTGTGTTCCTTCGAAAGATCATTATTAAGCGAGAGGCTATCCTCGATACTGTCCAGCGAACGGCGCTCTTGGCTTGCGCTTGTGCTAGCTTACCACTCGTAGCCGTCCAACTTTTCAGCACGAACCAGAACCTTCGCTATCTGTGCCCGGCGGTGATCCCGCTAGCAATCGCGGTGGGTGTGCTATCGGATGTGACGGGCTGGATTCGTTCCAGAGCAGCAATCGCGATCGCCGGCATTCTCTTGGTTGCTCAGTCAGTTATGATTGTGACTCCGGTAGTCTTTCCGAACACTCATCCTGTAGACCCTGGGCTTGTGAATGGCTGGCTTCCCTTGAACCCCGGGATTGTCAATGGTGGGCTTCCTTGGCGAATCATGGTGCGCTTTGAACAGTGGGACTTTAAGTCGCTCCGAGATATCTCTCAAAGTTGCGGCTTGGAAAAACCCAAGATCGCGTTCCTGGGAATGGGGCGGCCCCTGAATCCTCCACAGATCCTTTATCCGTGGTTCGTTGCCGGCGCCTCGCCTTCAGAGAGGAATGGCTACACCGAACCATTGTGGTTATGGCGCTACGAACAGGGGCCACTCGATTGGCAACAGGTGATGAATAAAGCAGAACAGAGCGATATTGTTCTTACGGCACCGGCTTTTGTGGGGCAAGCTACAGATCGGCAGAACTTGGACAACCAATATAATCGTGAATTTGCTGAACGACTGGCCGCAGACTCGGGTTTCACAGGACCGATTCGCCTTGAAATGGGGCGATCATGGTCCGTTGAGGTTTTAGTGTTTGTTAAGAAGACGCTTGTGTGTCAATCGACAACACAGGCCAAGGGGTAGAGCTGACATTTCAGTTCTTTTGACTCGCAACGTGGGACAATGCAATCAACACACAGTCTTAAAACCTGCGGTTTTCCTAAACTCTTTCCTACTAAGGGTTTAACGGTACAAATATGAGTTCTGAATCGCAACCGCGGGTGAGCATACTTACGCCGGTATACAATGGCGCGGAGCATCTCGCCGAGTGCATCGAGAGCGTTCTGCGGCAGACCTACACTAATTGGGACTACACGATCGTGAACAACTGCAGCGAGGACGAATCGCTTGCAATCGCACAAAAATATGCGATTAAGGACCCGCGAATCCGTGTGATCGACAATGAGCGATTCCTCCGAATTATCGAAAACCACAACCACACCATCCGCCAGATTTCTCCGGAATCAAAATACTGCAAGTTTGTATTCGCCGACGACTGGTTATACCCGACTTGTATTGAAGAGATGGTGAGTGTCGCCGAGGAGAATCCCACAGTCGGATTGGTCGGTGGCTTTACCATGGATGGCCGGGCTGTGCTAACCACATCTCCCATCTGTCGGAATGCTGTGTGGAAAGGGTTCCTCCATCCAGCCTGCTTGGTACCAGGCAGGGAGATGTGCCGAGCCGAGCTCCTGGGAAACGGTGCCTCTAACGTGCTTGGTACTACGTGCTTCGGCACGATGACGTCACTCTTGTTGCGTTGCGACCTGATACGGAAACGTGCCGTATTCTTCAAGGAGCCGCACCTGCACGCAGATCACGAAGCCTGCTTTGACGTTTTGGAAGAATCGGATTTCGGTTTTTGCCAACAGGTCCTGAGTTATACTCGGCTGCGTCAGAAATCGACATCGAGTTTTGCCGAAAGGTTCGACGTGATCATTCTGGGGAAGTTCGCTCATTTGTTGAAATTCGGCCGACTATTTCTGGATGAGACGGAGCGTCGAAGGAGACTTACCATAATACGTCGTGAATATTATCGCGCGCTGGCACGTAACGTGCTTCGCCTCCGATCCGATGGGTACTGGAAGTATCATAGGGAGACGTTGAAAGCCTACGGTTATCGAGTAAACTCACAATTAGTCGCGATATTAGTGCTCCGAGACTTGATCGACCAGCTTTTGCATCCGCTCAATGCATTCAGGCGTGCAGGGCATTGGTGGTCCAAGACCGCGAAGAGAATTTTTGGGGATCCACGCCTGGATACTCAGCGTACGCCGTGACCGATCCTGCCGAGATGTGAAGCTCAAACGGTTTGCACCCAGGAAAGCGATGGCGGTTAGCGCATATTCGCATTTGTGGCAATTTTTTTCCATCGCCCCTCGGCATACCCCCGTTGCGCGCCCAGACTTTAAATACAAGCCTTGTATTTACAATCACTTACATAATCGGTCTCCAAAGATGATGTCGATCCAGGGTGAAATGACTGGCAGCCTAATTGCGATATTTCCTTTGCTCTTGTCGTGCTGTCGATGGCGGTAGCTTGCTTGGCGGCAGTTCTGCTGGTTTTCCATACCCGTTCCCGTTGTAGACAATCAGATAGGTTGCAGGACTCGGGGTCTGATCGAAACCCAATAAGCTTACCGACCCAGAACCACCACGCTTGTAGGAGAGGCATGCGGATACTATTGACTGGTCATAGAGGATACATCGGTGCCGTCGCGGGACCCATTTTGCGTTCCGCCGGTCACGAAGTAGTCGGGGTCGACGCTGACTTTTTTGCGGGATGCGATTTTGGCGAAGCCGCCCTGGAGCCGTGGGAAATCCGTAAAGATATCCGCGAGCTTGGCATGGCAGATCTCGAAGGCTTCGACGCGGTCGTCCACCTGGCCGCATTGTCCAATGATCCACTGGGCAATCTGGATGGCGGTCTTACCTACGCGATCAATCATCATGCTTCAGTCAAGCTGGCGGAATTAGCGAGAGCGGCCGGCGTGACACGGTTTGTCTTCTCGTCGTCCTGCAGTACTTATGGCGCGGCAGGTGATGCCATCCATGACGAAACGGCACCGCTTAGCCCGGTCACCCCTTACGGAGAGTCGAAGGTCCTGGTCGAGCGCGACATTGCGCCTCTTGCCGATGACCGCTTCAGCCCCACATACCTCAGAAACGCGACCGCTTACGGCGTGTCACCGCGGCTGCGGCTGGACATCGTCCTGAACGATTTGGTCGCCTGGGCCTATACGACGGGTCGGGTCTATATCAAGAGCGACGGCACACCCTGGCGGCCCATCGTGCACATCCGTGACATTACTGCGGCGATTCTCAGCGTGCTCGAAGCGCCGCGGGATACCGTTCACAACCAGACGTTCAACGTCGGGCTGACGCAGGAAAACTATCGCATAAGCGAACTTGCCGCGATCGTCGCCGAGACGGTGCCTGGGTGCCGCGTGGAATATGCTCCGGGTGGTGGTCCCGACAAACGTTGTTACCGCGTCAAGTGTGACAAAATCAGCCAAGTACTTCCCAACTTCCATCCGCAATGGACCGCCCGCATGGGCGCTCAGGAACTTTACGAAGCTTATCGTGCCGCCGGCCTTACCTTTGAAGATTTGGAAGCAGGCCGATATATACGCATCGACCATATCCAACGCCTCTTGAAAGCCGGGCGTCTGGATGCTTCGCTGCGTTGGGTTGATGCCAGAAGCGCTTTGCCGTCAAGCTCGATGCTCCATCCTGTGCCGTCGGAAATTCCCAACATCGGCGTTAATCGCTAGTTGCAAGCCTTGGTTTCTCGGTTGCCTGGTAGAAGGCATGAGGTGAAATGAAGGATTTCGAGCAAAAGGTGATCCGCGGCGGTCTCGCTAAGATCGGTGCTCAAGGGGCGACCTTCGTAATCCGCGCAGGCTCCTTGATGGTGCTCGCGCGGTTGCTTGACCCCAGGGATTTCGGGCTCGTTGCCATGGTTACCGCCTTCACGGGCGTGCTAAATCTCTTTAGAGATTTTGGACTTTCGCAGGCCACGGTGCAGCGCTTGGAGGTCACCGACGACCAGATTTCGACACTCTTCTGGATCAATGTTTTGGTAGGCGTGATCCTTGCGGCGATGTTAGCCGGCATGGCTCCTGTTGTTGCCGCTTTTTATCACGAACCCCACCTTGTGTGGGTGACTGTTATCTTGGCTACCGCATTCGTATTTAATGGCGCCGGAGTGCAGCACGTGGCACTTCTTGAGCGTCAAATGCGCTTTACAGCTTTGGCGACAATAGACGTTGTGTCGTTGGTCGTCACGACCGCGATAGGGATCGGCATGGCCGTAGCGCATTTTGGTTATTGGGCTCTCGTGGTGGCGGCTGTCTCTGGTCCACTGGTATCAACTATTTGCCTCTGGCTGACTACAGGCTGGATTCCAGGGAGGCCTCGTTCGCGAGTTGGCCTGCATTCCTTAATGCGTTTCGGCGGCGGGCTAACTCTAACCAATCTTATTGTCTACATTGCTTATAACCTCGAAAAGGTCCTCCTGGGGAGGGTCTGGGGAGCGGATGCTCTAGGTATTTATGGAAGAGGTTATCAGCTCGTCAACCTTCCGACGGAGAACCTGAATTCAGCGTGCTGGGGGGTGGCTTTTTCGGGACTATCGAGAGTCAGGAACGATCCCGGCCGTTTCAAGAGCTATTTTCTAAGAGGGTACTCTTTGATTTTGGCGCTAACTATTCCGATCACTATTGCCGCCGCGCTTTTTGCTCCGGATTTGATTTTCGTTTTTCTCGGCCCGAAGTGGAAAGATGTCAGCCAGATTTTTCGCCTGTTGGCTCCCACGATCTTGATCTTTGCCCTTATCAATCCTCTGGCATGGTTGACTTTTTCACTCGGAATGATCGGCAGAAACCTGAAAGTTGTGATGGTTCTCGCCCCTCTGGTGATCGGCGGTTACGTTCTCGGATTGCCTTATGGCCCTAAGGGAGTTGCGTTTGCCTACTCCGCCGTGATGACCATATGGGTCATCCCGCATATCGCCTGGTGCGTGCGCGGAACGGTGGTTTCCCTGAGCGATATTCTTCTCACGGCGAGCCGGCCCTTGGGTTCCGGCCTCGTAGCTGCGGCCCTCGCCTTTGGAGTTCAATTCTCCTGGGGCCAATCCTTGTCGCCCCTGCCGAGACTCATCCTCGAAGTTGCGGTGCTGCTGGTTGTATATATCGGCATGCTGTTCTATGTGATGGGACAAAAAGCGGTGTACGTGCGCCTCCTGCAGGGACTGCGCAGCGGTTCGCCAATGGAAGGAAAAACCCTTGTTCCAGCCTAAGAAAACCGACTCAGGCTCCGTCGAGCAAGCTCGGCATTTTGACGAAGCCCGGCAAGGGCTGGGAATGCTTGTCGGCGGTCTTCCAGGACAAAATTAGAAAACTGCAGCGCTTGAGCATTAAGGGCTAGTCACCTCATTTATAGATTCCCCCGAAGCGATCGGTACTTACATGGGCTGCCGGTGTTACGGGCAGCGCAGTAGCAGCGCCAAAACTTTTGTCGGAGCGGAGAATTCTAATGCCCATTCCATGCTCAATGGGGATCATGGCTCATAACGAGGAAGCCAATATTGGGCGGCTTCTGGAGGCGATCTTCACACAACGGACGAAGCACGTCACATTGACCGAAATTGTCGTTGTGGCCAGCGGCTGCACCGACAACACCGAGGCCATCGTGCTCGAGTGTGCAAAGCGCGACCCGCGCATCAGACTGATCGTGCAAGAAAAGCGCACGGGAAAAGCTGCGGCCGTCAACCTGTACCTGCCGCAGGCGAAGGAAAAAATCATCATCCTTTGCAGTGCCGACCTGATTCCGGAAGCGGATGCCGTCGAACAATTGGTGGTGCCTTTTCGCGATCTAGAGGTGGGCATGACCAGTTCGCGGCCTGTGCCGGTAAACGATCCCCGGGGGTTTATGGGCTTTGCTGCTCACATGCTTTGGGACCTTCACCACAAGGTCGCCCTCGCCAGCTTCAAAGCCGGTGAGATGATCGCGTTCCGTAAGATTTTCGAGCGCATTCCCTTCCATACCGCAGTCGATGAAGCCAGCATAGAACCCGTAATCCGGGGGCAGGGCTATCAGGTCCAGTACGTTCCCAGCGCAGTCGTACGTAACAAGGGTCCCGAAACCGTGGCTGATTTCTTGCGCCAGCGGCGGCGCATCTATTCCGGGCACTTGGCCGTTCGCGACACTCTGGGTTACACCGTAAGCACGATGAGTCCTGGCAGGATCTTTCTGATCATGCTACGCCAGCTGGATTGGCGCCCTCGCAATTTCCTGTGGACCTGGACCATCGTCGCGCTCGAAGCATACGGCCGTCTGCTTGGGATAAACGACTACAAGAAACGCCGCGATCACCGGGTATGGGAGGTCGCTACGACTACTAAACAGCTTAAAGTGTTGATCAACTCGGCGAGCGATGCCGCCAGCCTTCCCGAGCCGGTCAATCAACTCAAAGTAGGTCCCTAAAATATGAATTCTTCAGCGGGAATATTAGCGCGGATTCCCCTATTCAAGCTTTACCGCAGCTTCGGGTGGCCGCAGCTCTTGCCCTTGAATATCACGCTGTCGCCATCTCCCAAGTGCAACTCCCGTTGCCTCACCTGCAATATCTGGATGAAGCGGGAGAACGAGCTCACCATCGATGAATGGGACAAAGTTCTAGGCTCTCTAGGCAAGGTGCCTTATTGGTTCACCATCAGCGGGGGAGAGCCTCTGATGTATCCCCATGTCGTGGAACTGGCGCAATTGGTCTATGAGCGTTGCAAGCCCGGCGTCATTAACATTCCCACCAACGGTATCCTGCCCAACATTCCGGAACGCGTCGAGCGCATCGCCAGAGCCTGTCCCGAAAGCCAATTGATTATTAATCTTTCGCTGGATGGCGTCGGCGCAAAACACGACTTCATCCGGGGTATCCCCGGGAACTTTGCCAAGTTCGAAGAAAGGCTCGCACAGCTCTTGGCTTTGCGTAAGACTCTAAAGAATCTCACCGTCGGCATTCATTCCGTGGTTTCGGTGTTCAGCGTCGGGCATCTGGACGAACTGATGGCCTATGCGGATCAATCGGGAGCCGATCAATTTATCACCGAGATTGCCGAGCCCCGTGTGGAATTGGATACGGTTGGCCTGCCGATCACGCCGAAGCCAGAGGATTATTCCAAAGCAATCGACCGCCTGATCGCCTACGTCGAAAGCAAGCAGTTCAGCGGCGTGGCCCGGATTACCGAAGCCTTTCGCGTCGAGTATTACAAGCTGGTGAAGCGCATTCTGGAGGAAAAAGACCAGGTCATCGACTGCTATGCCGGTTGGGTGAGCGCGCAGATCTATGCCGATGGCAGCGTCTGGCCCTGCTGTGTGCGCGCCGATAAGATCGGCAACCTGCGCGACTATAACTACGATTTCAAGGAGATCTGGTTCGGCGACAAAATCAAGGAAGTGCGTCGCAGCATCGCCGCGAAGGAATGCCACTGCCCGCTGGCCAACGCTTCGTACACCAACATTCTGCATGACATCCCGACGTTGATGCGCGTGGGGACGAAAGTTTTAAATCCGGCACCGAAACGGACGGATTCCTTTCAAAGTGAGCTCCGGTCGATATAGGCGCATTCGAGCTTCCAACTCAATTTGGGCCTTTCAAAAGCGAATAAAGCAATGCTAGCGTCTACTCAGCGCATAGATAGAAGGTTGAGCCGGGCTCCTCGCTTTTAATATGAAAATAACCGTAATTTCGCCCACCTACAACGAGTCGGAAAATGTCGTGCTCCTCATCTCTGAGCTAGAGAAGATTCTGGATGGGCTCGACTACGAAATCCTGATCAGCGATGACGATTCTCCCGATCTTACCTGGGCTCGCGTGCAGGAGATTGGGCACCGCAATCCACGCGTCCGCGCATTGCGTCGGACCTCGAATCGTGGACTGGGGGCTAGCGTAGTGGATGGCTTCGCTATAGCCACCGGCGACGTGGTGGCCTGCATTGACGCCGATTTGCAGCACGATCCGGCGTTGCTCCCGCGAATGTTTCAGGAGTTGATGAACGGGTCAGACCTGGTTGTTGCCACGCGGTACATGCCTGGTGGCGGCACGTCCAATTGGGGCGCCATTCGGCGTCTAGGTTCGTGGGGTTGCACAAAACTCGCGCAATGCGTACTGGGAATCAGGTTGCGCGATCCAATGTCCGGCTATTTTATGATGCGGCGGGATGAATTCCTTCGAATCCGAGAACGTTTGAACGCGCGTGGCTTCAAAATTTTGCTCGAGATCGTCGCGCAAATGCGTCCTTCCCGCCTGGTCGAAGTTCCCTATACATTTGGCCCCAGGGCTCATGGTGAATCCAAACTGACCAGGGGCATCGTTTTCGCTTATCTCGCTCAGCTCTGGCGACTCTACTGGCAGAGTAGACCTGTCGATGTTCGTGCTGGCACATCAAAAACCGATGGAGCATCGGCACCGGCAACTCTGAGACAATAAACGTTGTGAGGGTAGGTTCGATGGCTTTTGATTGGCTGGATAAGTTCCATCACAATACAGAAAAAGATGTGACATACGCTGAAAAGACTTTGGCGGCTTATCGCCTCGGCATGAGAGCCAAGGGATCAATCGTCGGCGTTGCTATCGAGCCGGCGCAAAATTGTTGTGACGCTGCGCGGAACTTACCAGCGAACAAGACCTATCATCCTGACGAGGCTCCGCTTCTACCCCTGCCTAATTGCCCGCGAGGACGGCGCTGCGGCTGTGTTTACCGGCCGGTAATGAGTTATGCGCACGTTAAGTCTGCAAACAAGGAACGGTAATTTGCCCGTAGTCATACCCGAAAAGCCGCTTGCGGGAAAATCGCGCGCCGACGAATCCAAAGTACAGCCGTTCGACTCCTCGGCACGAAATAACTCGCTGCAAGATAAGCAGACCGCTACCGCCCGATTGCTTAAGCTCCTCGGCTCGAAAGGGCTTAGCGACAGCCTCGTTATGGCCGTTGCCATGGGATTGGCCGGAGGACTCGACTACGCCGTCAACCTTGTCGCGGGGCGTTGGCTTGTGCCAGTCGAGTTTGGAGTTTTCATCGCGGTCGCGGCAGTCATACAGGTATTGGCGCAGCTAACGAATACTATTCGTAACGTCGTGGCGTTTTACGCAGCGGAACTCAGCTCAAGGGGTGGAACTTCCCAAGAGCTCGCCGGATTTATCCAAAGGGCTTGGCGCTGGGGCTGGCGGTGGGGTCTGTTGATGACGGCCTCTATGGCCGTCGTGAGTCCTGGGTTGGCTCGTGCACTACGCTTGCCCAATGCTTGGCCGTTGTGGGTGGCGATTCCAATCGTCCTTTTGTGTTTCCTTCGAACTGTTACTGACGGCGCTCTTCAGGGACTCCAGTCGTTTGGTGGTTTTGCAGCGGTGCAGTTCCTTCAATCGCTGCTGAGATTAGTCTTTGCTGTGGAGCTTGTTTCGTTTGGCTTTCGCGCTGCAGGGGCAATCATCGCGTTGCCGCTCTCCACGGCCGTAGTCCTGATCTTTGCTCTATGGTTATTGCGTCCCCATTTCCGGCATCGCAGTGCCGCAGGTGCAAAGCGGGTCAGCTGGCATTACTCCTCTTACACGCTACTCGGCCTTGCCGCTTTCGCTGTATTGTCGAATATGGACCCGCTCTTCGTAAAACATTTTTTCACTCCCACGATGGCCGGTGACTACGGGCCAGTGGTGACGCTGGCAAAGATAAGTTTGTTTTTGCCTTTGGCCCTAGGCATTGTCCTTTTCCCGAAAGCCACTAAGCGGCGCGCCACCGGGCGCGATCCTCGTCCAATTCTATTGCTCGCCTTGACGGCAACGCTCCTGCCGGGCTTTCTTCTGACTGCCCTTTATTTGCTATTTCCCGGATTGATTGTGCGTACGATATTCACCGCTGCCTACGCCAATCCCGGAGTTGTGTTGGGATTGGCCAATCTCGCCGCCAGCCTTTATGCGGGTTTGAACATCTGGCTGAACTATGCGTTGTCTCTGAACCGGCCGCTGTTTGTCTACGTGCTTGCCGCAATCGTGATCTGGCAAGCGGCTGGAATGTATCTGTTCGGCCGGGATACCCTGATACACATGACGTTGGTCATGATCTCGGCAGGTCTCGCCGGCAATCTCGCCGGTCTCGCTACCACGTGGTCAACGGCGTCAACTCCCGAAGCCGTTATTTCTGCCACTGACGCTGGATAGGCCGAATCACAAACAATCTCAATAGGAGCCACTTAAGAAAGAATATGCACGTACTCGTCACCGGGTCCAGCGGGTTTGTTGGGGCGGAACTTACAAAAAAACTGCTCGACGAAAACCATGTGGTCTACGCTTTGGTTCGCAATACCAGAAAACTCGCCAAGGCACTTCCGCCAAAATATCTGAATCGAGTCACGCCGTTAGAAGGCGATTTGCTAGTAGAAAGCGATCTCGAAAGACTTCAGCATCAGTTGACGAAGTCAGTTGGCCGCCTGGACATCGTTGTTGACCTGGCAGGGGGTGGCCCCTTAACTGCAAACCGAAAAGAATATAGCTTTGATACCAATTACAGGACCACCGCCAATTTGATCCGCATTCTGCGTAACAGCCAGAGGTTAGACTCTCTCTCCCTGTTCGTGTATTTCAGCAGTTTGGCTGCCATGGGTTTTCCAGACAATGGAGAAAGACGAATCCTGTACAGCGAAAGAACCGCCTGTAATCCGAAGCTGCCCCTGGAACGAGGAAAGTTTGACAGCGAAACCTTTCTAAAGGATCTTGCGAAGGCGAGTAAGTTCAGAGTTGTTGCTCTGAGGTTCCCTCAGATTTACGGACTCGCTGATGCTGCCTTTATGCAGATCATCAGCCTGCTTCGAAAGGGAGTGTTCCCCGTCGTGCGAGGAACGATGGGGAGCCTGCCGCTCATAAATCTCCGAGACGTGGTTGGCGCAACCTATGCAGTCATTCAAAATGCAAATAGGATTACAGAAAACTATGAGGTCTACCTGGTGTGCGAAGCAAGCTATTCGTACGACCAATTGCTCGACTTGGTCCGAAAGAAATTTGGCCAAGGCGGGATGTTGAGACTTCCTTATTCCCTGATGTATGTGGGCACGTCAATCGTAGAACGCATTTTTGGTGTTTTGGGCAAACCGGAGCCCCTCAACCGACGGCGGCTCATCTCTCTCACCAAAGACAGGGTCGTTGATTCCAGTAAATTTGTGAGTACCTTTCATTTCAAATTCGAGGAAAGCGTAGAGCACTTCATTTCCAACGAACTATCGTAAGTTGGCGAGCGCGTGAACCGAGGCGTTTGCGCAGGAGGGTTATTTCAAAAAGCCTAAGGTGAACATCTATGAGCAAAGTTGCAACGATTACGATCAACGACTGCTGGGAAGAATATTTCACAAATCACAGTGAAGGCTTGGGGACGACGTACGAGCGTTTCATCCTGCATGATTATTTCAACTGGCTGAAATCCCGCTATGACGTTCACACTGTCCTCGAAGCGCCATCCTTCGGGATGACTGGTGTCTCCGGGATTAACAGCCTCTGGTGGGCTTGGCAGGGTTCCAGAGTTACGGTTGTTGACCAGGCTTGCGAGCGCCTGGAAGCAATTCGGAAGGTGTGGAAAGAAACTGGTTTAAGCGCTGATTTAGTGTTCCAGCCTCCCGAGTCGGCCTCGCTGCCTTTTGCCGACGGCTCTTTTGATATGGCATGGAATTTCGCAGCCCTCTGGCACATCAAGGACGGCGAAAAATATTTGGCGGAACTTGCTCGGGTCGCTAAAAAAGCGCTCTTCTTGTGTGTTCCCAATCAGCAGAATATCTGCTGGGTCCTGCGGCCTCATGATTCGGCCCACTACGAACTGAAGAACATCAGAAAGGACTGGATCATCTCACGCCTCGCACGTCGCGGCTGGCGCCTCGTGAAGACCGGATTTTTTGATGTGCCCCCTTGGCCCGATATCGCCATGAAGAAGGAGAACATTCTGAAGATGGTCGGGTTGGGCAGACTGGCCAAATCGATGGAGTCCAGAGAGGCTGGAGGAGGGCTTTGTATTTTGGATTATTTCAAAGGCCGAGCTCCCTCTATGGAGAAAGACATTCTCAAGTACGGCTTTCTAGAACGGTCCCCCAACTGGTTGAAAACGCAGTGGGCCCACCATCGCTTTCTTATCTTTGAAAAGAGTGGCGACGCGAGTACTCACCCCGCATAGACGAAACCAGAGAATAAGGAAAACATCCCATGGATCTTTCGCTTTCGAAACCGCAAACAAGCCCTGCATCTGCGAAAATGAGGACAGAGGTGACCGTGAAAGAAAACCTCTTGCGCACATTTAAGCGATGGGGTAAAGGCATCTATCACGCCATGCCCGAAGGCGCGCTGCGCCGCTGGACGACGACGCTGGCGTATCGTCAAATCTACGGCAAGGCGCTCGCCGGCTGCACCTGGCGCAACGGCTCCTTTGTCGTGAGCACGCGTGATGGTATCGAGGTGCGCACCGTGCGCGATTTCGATCCCGAATCGCTCGCTGGAGATTTCCATGGGCTTGCGCTGCCCGCCAATGCGGTGATCATGGATGTCGGTTCGAACATTGGCGCCGTGACGCTATATTGGGCCGCCCGCGTAGGCGCAAAAGGACGCGTCATTGCCTACGAGCCCGATCCTGACAATCTGGCCTTGCTGGGCCGAAACCTGGACCTCAATGGAAAGCCCGCACAGGTCACCCTCGTGCCTCAAGGCATCTCGGACCACGAGGGAACGGTGACGTTTTTTGCGGGGGGAACTTATACGTCCTCTTGTGAGGAAACCGATAATGTCCAAGGCGCGCCGGGGAACTATCGCAAGATCGAGATTCCCGTAACAACGCTGGACGCCGAAGGCACGCGTCTCGCCCTTTCGCGCCTAGACTTTGTCAAGATAGACATTGAGGGCAGCGAGGTCGCGGCACTGCGCGGCGCACGTGCGCTGCTCGAACGTTTCCACCCGACCCTGTATATCGAAACCCACATCGTGAAGGGGCAGCGCACTGACGACGCGGTCGAAGGCTTGCTCAAGGAATACGGATACCGTCGCATCGTGCGCAAGATGCTCGTTGACACGGCCGCGATTTTCGCGGGGTTCGCTTAGCCAGCTGGATCTTGCGCCCTCACGATCCCGCTGAGTACGAACTGAAGAACACCAGAATGGACTGGATTGTTTCCCGCCTTGCACCCCGCGGCTGGCGCTTGACGACCTGATGATTTTTCGACATCCCTCCGCGCTCTCAAACGTTTCTACTTCCGCCATGGGCCTCGGGGCCAGGAAAAGGAGCAAGGGTGCATAGTTCGCTCTCCAAATCAGAAGTCATAAGTACGACTGCGGAACAGATCGAGTCAGCCAGGGGCCCGGGCCTCGCACAATTTCATTTTGGCGGTACAGCCCATGCCACATGGCTGTCGACAATTGTGATCGGTTTCATGGCGGTGGTCCTAATAGCTCTATTCTGGTTCCCCGTGAGACGTGCGTTTGCCAATGTGGAAGTTAATTACAACGAGGGATGGAATGCGTACAAAGCGGCTACGGTGGCCAGCGGACTCCCTCTATATGGCTCGCCTCCCAAAAGTCTCACCGGGGGGGTTTACTCCCCGCTTTCGTTTCACTTTATAGCTGCTTTGGGAACTCCCAATACCTTTCCCGCAATAGGCCGTTGGGTTTCGCTGATTTCGCTATTGGCCATCGGCATTTTTGTAGGTCTCATCGTAAGACGCGGAGGCGGTTCGCGCTCTGCGGCTATTTTTTCTTTTCTGATCTATGAAATCGCGGTTGCGCTCATGTTGCCGGACCGCATCGGAATGAATGACCCTGAGTTGCTTGCGGAGGCTCTGTCAATCGCTGGTCTTTATCTTTATCTCCGCAATCCAATGTCGACGCGTTTGTTATATGCTTCGGCCCTTTTATTCTGTGTGGCCGGATTTACGAAGCAAACCCTTATTGCGTTTCCTGCCGCAGTAGCGGTTGATCTCCTGTTTAGATCGCGCAAGGGATTTATTACCTGGTTTGGCGCGATGACGGTCATAGCAGGAGCGTTTTTGGCACTGACTTTCTTAATTGACGGCCGTTATTTCTTCGTTTACTTGCTTAGCAAACGTGCCTACTCGTATTCAATGGCTTGGAGCCAATTCCATCAGTATGCAACCCTCTTTCAGGGCCTGCTCGTGATCGCGACAGCTTGGTCGATATCCGCTCTCCGCTCGCGCCCGCTGTTTGTGACCGCATTCGTGTTTAGTAACGGACTTGCGTTCCTGCTCGCAGGCGGAGCCGGAATCGACATGAATATTTTCTTCAGCGCTTTGATAACTACCATTATCGCCTGCGGCTTTGCGCTGTCGGACACGCAATTCGCGTTGGCAAGTTGGTCGTCTGGGGTCTGGAACTACACCGCAGCGTTGATGTTTGCAATCCTCGTTTTCGATGTCATGCTTTTTGTTCCAGGTCAGCTACGCCGCGACCGCGAAAAAATGAGGAACTTGTCGGCTCTCGAGGACGAATTCCGTTCGTCCGTCGAATATGTAAAAGCGCGCCCAGGACCAGCGCTGTGCGAAAGCCTTCTCTTGTGCTATAAAGCCGGCAAAACATTCGAGTACGAACCTTTTACCGTGCGGGATGAAATCGATACGGGCCTCCTAAAGGAGGATGACGTCCTACAGATGCTCAGGACGCACCATTTTCAAACTGTACAAATAGCACTGCGACCCGACGAACAGAATCTTAAAGAATGGCCCGACTTGCGAGAGAGCCTTGTCGACCAGACCGGTCCGCCTTATAAGCAACGAAGATTTACCCCCAATTTTATGAAAGAATTGCTGACAGACTATCAGCTCTCCAAGCGGACCTCAGATATGGCTCTTTTTTCTCCAAAATGAGGGCAACTCAATACAACTAGTTGAGGCTTGAGTTTTAGCCGCCGACTAGTTATACGTATACCGCATTTCACAACTCGCGAGAATGACTATCACCCCACTTTGGACCTGCACAGGAGCCTTACCCGATCCAGGTCTTGCAACTTCGGGCAACGTTCCCGTTAGAGCTGCGCGCGAGGGTGAGCGCCAGTGGGACCGCGACGAGAGTTCTAAAGTCGTGAGACGCGGGGTGTAGGCAAAAAGAATTTTGTACATGGATGCCATTAAGAAACCGGAGTCGAGCGTGCCAAGCAGCCAACGCCAAGCGCTGGTCGGCTGATGATGACGCATGGCGGGGTTACCGGCGCAATGGCGGGGAGATCGTCCTCGAGGATCGCGTCGTCGCGACACTCGCGCTCCTAGAGCTTGCGCCGGAAGGTTCGATGCTGGACGTTGGCTGCGCGACAGGTGTTATCACCCGTATCATGGCGGATAAGGCGCGTGTTGCTCGAGTAGTGGGCGTCGACTTTGCGCCCGTCGCCACAAGTGTCGAAACACGCGCAGTGAACCTCGACTCGGACGAATGCTTCCCTTTCCCCGATGCCACGTTTGACGTCGTGACGTGTCTCGAGACCCTTGAGCATGTCCACGACACCGACCACCTAGTTCGTGAGATCAGCCGCGTGCTGAAGCACGACGGCTACGCTGTGGTGTCGGTTCCCCGCATCGACGGGTTCCTCACGGCGATATGCTCGCGTTTGGGCTGCAGCCGCCTGCTATCGAATGCTCGCTAGTTAGGCGCTACGGCTCTCCCGAGCCGGGGACCCGTGTCTCCGGACACGTCTCCCACTTCACGCGACGTGGCCTCGAGCAACTTGTAGTCGCGCAGGGCTTCCGCGTGGATGCGTTTGCTCAGGCAAGCATCTATTCAGGCTGGCTGCTCGCCTCGAAGCATCCTGCGCTTTGGAAGCGGCTGCTGCTGTGGCTCTTGTCGTGGGTCCCGTTCAAGCAGGACGTACAGATTTTCCGCCTTCGACCCCAGCCCATCTGGGACATCTGAAAATAAGGCACCTTGTAAACGATTTGAAATAGGGGCCCTTTTCGATGTGGGACCAAATCAAGGCGGGTGTGATTAAGGAAGACGATGTCATCTCCCTAACCGAGCGATGGATTCAGACTCAGCCCCTCAGAATTAGCCAATAGTGGTAGGATTTTTCCCTCCTGAGCGACCTGAAACATCGCATCGCAGCTCCTCCCCAGGTAAGCAATTGCCTATCAATAACTTACCAGCAATTCTATGAGCGCCCGTAGCTGGCCCCGACCGTAAAACTGGTAGCCTGATTGCCTATATTTAAACACCAGAATGGCGGTAGCTTGTCGAGACTATCCCTGAAGCCCCAGCGCACATAGCCTTGAAAACCCATATTGTAGATCCCTTAACGGACGACCGCTGGGACTTCTTAGTTCGCCACCATGCCAATGCGTCGGTATTCCACGAACGGGGCTGGCTCGAAGCATTAAGCCGCACTTATGGCTACAAACCTTTCGTATTAACAACGACGGCGCCAGGCCAGCCACTGGAAAACGGCATTGTGGTATGCAGAATATCCAGCTGGATCACGGGATCGCGATTCGTATGTTTGCCATTCTCGGATCATTGTGACCCTCTCGTAAGCAATCCGGGTGAACTTGAGGCCCTGCTAAATTGGCTGCGAGCGGAATGCGATCGACTCAACTCCGGGTACTTGGAAATCCGGCCGCTATTAGCGGCTACCAGCTCAGATGCTGGGTTACGGCCGAGTTGCTCATATTGTTTTCATGAACTTGATCTGACACCGAGTCTGGATGAACTTTTCTGCCAGCTGCACGGCAACTCATTCCGACGCAAGATCGAACGAGCAGAGCGAGAGTGCCTTTCCTATGAAGTGAGTACCTCCTCGCGAGTTCTAGAAGAATTCTATCGGCTTGTGCTTGTTACCAGGAAACGTCATGAGCTGCTCCCACAGCCGCGAGCTTGGTTTCGGAATTTGCTTTACTGCATGGGAGACAAACTTCAAATCAGAATCGCCAGAAAAAGGAATGTTCCGATCGCGGCTATCCTCAGCCTACGGCACCGATCCTCGGTAGTTTACAAATACGGCTGTTCCGATGAGAGGTTTCACAACCTGGGCGGTATGCCGTTCCTCTTTTGGAAGCTCGTCGAGGAGAGCAAAACGGGAGGGACCCAGCGCATCGATTTCGGACGCACCGATTTGAACAACGAGGGCTTGATCACTTTCAAGAATCGGCTGGGAGCTATCCGGAAGCCGCTGACGTATTACCGCTATGCGAGGGTGCCGCGACGCATGGCGGCATTCAATCACTCGCGGGCCGTCCGGCAATTTCTGTCTATCCTGCCCAACGTGGTCTCCTCTACAGCCGGCCGAGTTTTGTACCGGCATATGGGCTGATCTCGCAAAAAAATGCATTTCCTGCCGGATGAGGGCAGCAAGAACGGCCAAGATAACTGATATGACACCCAGACTCGCATCCACCATGCAACTGAATTTTGTTCGCGAACGTCATTTGAATGTTCCCCGCACCGCTTCATGCGGAACAGGCGACATGCTCAATCAAGCGCTGAACGATCACTATCGCTGTCCTGACGGGTTCTTTGATTACCTGCTCGCCGGCCCGCTATCTGCGGATCAAGGCTATTTTCAATTCGGCCCGAATGCAATTTGTTATGGCCGTTCTTCCTCGGGCAGGTATAGCGCCGAACCGGACCTTCTTAGTGACACGCTTCCGGACGTCACTGACGATGAAGGGCGCCTCGTGTTAGGTTTCGATCCGTCCGAAATTATCGATAACCTGCGCTTGGAACGCTACGCCAAAACGGCGAATGCGGTGCTAGGAACCGAGTTTTTCCGCCGGCTCTATTATCTCTTGCGGCCATTCACAAGCCTGTCAATACGAAAGAGACTTCAGCGATTTCACGCACGTGCCTGGAAAAATCAGTCGTTCCCTACTTGGCCTGTAGACACCACAGTTGAGGAGATCTCCCAGAGACTTTTCTTAATGTCTATGGGAGCGAAGGGTATGAACAGAGTTCCCTTTGTTTGGTTTTGGCCTAATGGCGCGAATGGCTGCGTGACCATGACGCACGACGTGGAAACCAGGGCGGGCCGGGACCGTTGCGTCGATCTTATGGACGTGGATGATGCCTTTGGAATTAAGGCCGCATTTGGACTTGTTCCAGAGGAACGTTATACCGTCAATGCGAGTCTCCTAGACAAAATAGCCGAGCGCGATTTTGAGGTTATGGTTCAGGATTTGAACCACGACGGCCGGCTCTTTGATAAGCGCGAGGAATTCGAGCGCCGCGCCAAAATCATCAACAGATACGGTCGCGAATATGGCGCCGCCGGTTTTCGCGCCGCGGTTCTTTACCGAAAACCGGAATGGTTTGACGCGCTCGAGTTTGCGTTTGATATGTCCGTCCCCAATGTAGCGCATCTTGATCCTCAACGGGGAGGATGCTGCACGGTCATGCCGTACTTCATCGGGAATGTCCTCGAGCTGCCCGTAACCACGATTCAGGATTACACTCTTTTTCACATCCTCAACGAACCGTCCATCGATTTATGGAAGATGCAGATCGACTTGGTTCTGAGAAAAAATGGATTCTTGAGCTTCATCGTTCATCCTGACTATGTTATGGAAGAGAATGCGCTCCCGATTTATGAGGGCCTTTTGGCTTACCTGCGAGAATTGGCCGGCAGGGTTCCAATCTGGTGTGCTCTTCCACGTGAGGTGGATTCCTGGTGGAGAGCTCGAAGCAAGATGTCTGTCGTGAAGGAAGGAAATTCGTGGCGTATTCACGGAGACGACACAGGTCGTGCTGTACTGGCATACGCAAGTAACGTCGATGGAAAATTGCGCTATGAGCTCGCTTCCGTCGGCGAACCAGTGACGAGAATGTTGGATTCCGATCCGTATTCGATTTAACAGCGGATTGTTATCGACCGAGAGGACCTGTATAACGGCCGTTCCTTTGAGCCAGCTTGCTTCCGCGTGATATTCACTAAAACCAAGATCCCAGGAGTTTTCGAGATCGAGCTCGAGACTAAAGCAGACGAGCGTGGCTTTTTTGCGCGCACCTGGTGCGTGAGCGAGTTCCGGGCTCACGGGCTGAACACGAAGCTCATACAGTGTAGCCTTTCCTTCAACACGCGAAAGGGCACGTTACGGGGCATGCATTATCAAGCCGCGCCGCATGCGGAGGCAAAGATTGTACGTTGCACGCGCGGTTCTATATTCGACGTCATCATTGACCTCCGGCCTCATTCACCCAAGTTTAAGGACCACGTTGCGATTGTCCTCACCGCAGACAAACGTAATATGGTCTATGTCCCTGAAGGATGTGCGCATGGTTTTTTGACTCTGGAAGATGCAAGTGAGGTCTTTTATCAAATCTCGGAACTCCACAATGCAGCATCGGCGCGAGGAGTGCGATTTGATGATCCAGCGTTTCAGATTTCTTGGCCCAACAGGATTGAAGTGATTTCCGAACGCGACCGAAATTACGAGAATTTCTTGGAACAAGAACAATGCCACTGCTGAAAGAATTGGACGAGAAGGGCCTTGGGGTCGTTGGTCGCGACTTATACCGCTTTGCGAGCGAACTATACCCCATTTGCCGCAGCATCACGGGCAACGGAATTCGAAGCACCTTAAACAGAATCCAACTACAGATTCCATTAGAAATCTCCGAAGTTCCCACCGGCACACCGGTATTTGATTGGGTGGTGCCTAAAGAGTGGAATATCCGAGACGCATACATCAAAGCGGCCAATGGGGAACGTCTCGTCGATTTCCGCAAGTGTAACCTACACGTCTTGAACTACAGCGTTCCCGTGCATGCGACTATGCCGCTGAGCAAACTTAGGCCGCACCTATTCACCATTCCGGACAAGCCCGACTGGATTCCTTACCGAACCTCCTACTACAGGGAAGACTGGGGGTTTTGTCTTTCTCATAACCAGATGCTGGCCCTGGCCGAAGGTGAGTATGAAGTCTGCATTGATTCCACTCTCGAAGATGGGCACTTGACCTACGGCGAAAGCTATCTGCCGGGCCGGTCGAGAGACGAGGTCCTGATCTCTTGTCATGCCTGCCATCCCTCGCTGGCGAATGACAATCTCTCTGGGCTGAGTGTCGCCACTTTCCTGGCGCAGTTTCTCTCTGGACGCGATCTTCGCTACTCATACCGGTTCCTGTTTATTCCTGGCACGATCGGAGCGATCGCGTGGCTCGCCCGTAATCGAGAGACGGCAGGACGCATCGGCCATGGGCTGGTGTTGACGTGCATCGGAGACGACGGCCCCTTCCACTATAAGAAGAGCCGGCGCGGGAACGCCGAGATTGACCGGGCGGCGGCGCATGTGCTCGCCGAGCACAGCGAATCCTCGCAAATTGTGGAATTCACGCCATACGGTTACGACGAACGGCAGTACTGTTCTCCGGGATTCAATCTCCCAGTTGGGTGTCTGATGCGAAGTGTGTGGGGGACCTTCCCCGAATATCACACCTCGGCCGATAATCTCGAATTCATCCGGCCGCCGCAACTTGCCGGATCGCTTCGCATGTGCGTGGCTATTCTGGACGTACTGGAAAACAATCGGCGGTATCGCAACCTGAGCCCTTACTGCGAGCCCCAACTGGGACGGCGAAACCTCTACCGCACCACGGGTGGCAACACAATTGGCACGGACATTAACGCGCGCCTTTGGGTTCTGAATCTTTCCGACGGGGAGCATTCGCTCTTGGACATTGTCGAGCGTTCCGGGATTCCTTTCGCGACTATTCGTGAAGCTGCAGATTTGCTGTCCCAGAACGGGCTTTTATCGGTCATCCCCGGCGATGGCGGAGGCCGCGAAGCTTGGCATGAAGAAAAGGAAAAATGTGTTTAAGGCGGTTTGCGCAGTTTAGGTGTTTGTGAAGAAGGGCGCTGTGTGCGAGGCCGGCCAGGTTTAAGTGGTGGGCGCGACCAAGCTTGGGTAAACGGAGAACGAGGTTGCAGACCAAGACACAAGCAGATTTATCCAGCGGCAGCGCAGGACTCGCGCGGAGCCTTCCCACACGCGAACAATTGCTCTGGATGTACGAACGGATGACGCTGATCCGGGAATTTGAAGAACGCCTAAAGTGGCTCGTCGAAACAGGCGTGCCCGTCGGCGCGGTGCACTATTACACCGGTCAGGAAGCCTGTGCGGTAGGTGTCTGTGCGGCTTTAGAACCGACCGACTGGATCGCTTCGACACACCGTGGCCACGGCCATTGCATCGCAAAGGGCGTGGAAGTGCACCGCATGATGGCGGAACTGTACGGCAAATCGACAGGGACCAATCGCGGCAAGGGCGGATCGATGCATATCACTGATATCCGCACGGGAATGCTCGGCGTAAATCCGATCGTTGGCATGGGAGTGACGCACGCTGTCGGAGCTGCTCTTTCCGCCAAGGTACGGCAGACACGCCAGGCAGCTGCGACATTTTTCGGAGAAGGCGCGGCGAGTATTGGAGCTGTTCACGAGGCCATGAATCTGGCGGCCATATGGAAATTGCCGGTTATATTCGTTTGTGAAAACAACGGTTATGCCCAGTCCACACCGGTCGAGTACGCAGTCGTCGTTCCGCGGATTGCCGAGAGAGCAGCGGCGTACTGCATGCCAGGGGTGACGGTGGATGGCCAAGACGTTCTCGCGGTGTGGGGCGCTACGGCTGCGGCCGTGGATCGTGCGCGGGCCGGCGGGGGGCCTTCGCTGATTGAATGTATGACCTACCGTTACTATGGACATCACCAGGGCGATGACACGCGCCGGTACCGAACCAAGGAGGAAGAGAGCGAAGCGCGCTCGCGGGACTGCATCGAGCGATTCCGCAAGCAAATGTTGGCAATGGGGACGCTGAGCCAGGAAGAGACGGCTCTGATCGATGTCAAAAACAAAGATAAAATCGACGAGGCCGTGGCTTTCGCGGTGGCCAGTCCTTTGCCTCAACCCGGCGATCTTCTTACCGACGTTTACGTCTCCCAGCCGGAGGGGCGGGAATGATAAGCGCAGGGACGATAGCCGCCGCCGCGCGCGAGCTGAACTTCGGCCAGGCAATTAATGAGGCGATTCGATTGGAGATGCGGCGCGATCCGACGATCGTGGTTATGGGGGAAGATGTGGCTGGGGGTGCGGGCCGTGTCCATCTGGGATTTGTCGACGCGTGGGGCGGACCACTTCGCGCCACTCGGGGGCTGATCACGGAGTTCGGACCCCAACGCGTTCTGGATACGCCCATAGCGGAGATGGGTTTTCTAGGCGCTGGTGTCGGCGCGGCCATGTCTGGCTTACGGCCGATTGTCGAGATTATGTTTGTCGATCTAATTGGTTGTTGTTATGACCAGATCATGAATCAGGCCGCCAAAATGCACTACATGATGGGCGGCCAAATAGATCTGCCCTTGGTGATTCGCACGGCCTATGGCACGCGGGGTGGCGACAATCGTACCTATGGCGGAGGTGCGGGGGCTCAACATTCGCAAACACTTTACTCCGTGCTGGCGCATATTCCTGGTCTCAAGGTTGTCGTGCCTTCCACGGCTTATAACGCCAAGGGATTAACGATCGCGGCGATTCGCGACAATGGACCTGTGGTGATCCTGGAACACAAGTTTTTGGGTCTGAAAGCCAAGGGTCCCGTACCGGAAGGAGGGTACACCGTGCCGATCGGCCGGGCCGAGATCGTTCGGTCCGGGCACGATGTTACGCTCTGCGGCATTGGCCGCATGACACATATCTGCCTGGAAGCCGCAAATTCTCTCTTGAGCGAAGGCATCGACGCGGAGGTCGTGGACGTACTGACGCTTTCGCCACTTGATGAGAGCACGATCTTGGAATCGGTGTCGCGCACGCATCGCTTGATCGTCGTGGATGAAGATACCCCAACGGCGTCTATGGCGCGCGATATCGCAGCTCGCGTTGCCGACAAGGGATTCGATTATTTGGACGCTCCGATCAAGACCGTCACTGCGCCCGACACGCCCGTTCCGTTTGCCGCCGTTTTGGAGGCGCACTACACACCGGGCCCGGAACAGGTCATTTCTGCCGTGCATTCGTTTTTCGGAACTGGAGTCTGACCCGGGTGGCGCGTGCCATTGTTATGCCGAGCATGGGAATGTACACCGAAGAAGGCGTTTTGACGGCTTGGCTGAAACCTGCCGGCGCACGAGTGGCGACGGGAGAGCCCGTTGCGGAAATCACAACGGAGAAAGCAACTTTCGAGATACCCGCACCTGAAGAAGGCACCTTGCACCCTGTCGCGGCAATTGGCACAACGCTCAAGGTGGAAGTTTTGATGGGATACATCCTGCGTGAGGGCGAGACTGCTCCCGCGGGCACGAGCTCAGTGGCAGCGACTCAGGAACCAAGTCCTACGGATGTTTCGGTCAGAGCCCCAAAAGCGTCTTCAACGGCCGGCCCATTGCGGGCCAGTCCGATTGCGAAGCGTTTGGCTGCGCAGCACGGAATCGATCTCGAAAAATTAACGGGCAGCGGTCCAGGTGGACGAATCGTTGAAGCAGATATCCATGCGGCAATCGCTAAGCGCTCGTCCGCCAGACAGGCATCCGTTGCTGATCACGGGATTGCGGAACGCGTCTCTATCGCCGGTTTGCGCCGGTCATTGGCGGAACGGTTGCGCAACTCGCTGGCTACGGCAGCATCCACCACTCTCACTCGTGAAGTCAGCGCCGATATCCTCGTCGACGCACGCCAAAAGCTGACTGACAGTCTTGGTCAGGCACCGTCATATGACGCGTTGTTCGTCAAGCTCTTCGCGGCTGCGCTGCGCGAGCGGCCGGAACTAAACGCCGTGCTCGAGAACGAGACTATTGTGCGTCTTCAGGAGATCAATATTGGTTTTGCCGTAGCGGTTCCAAACGGCTTGATCGTCCCTGTCGTTCGCAATGCGGACTCCTCATCCTTCGGAGACATAGCAAAAACCATGAAAGAGTTGAGGGATCGGGTTCTTGTCGGGCGACTGCAACCCGCCGACCTCGAAGGTGGTACCGCTACGATCAGCAATCTAGGAAGTCACGGCATCGACGCCTTCACGCCGATTCTGAATGGGGCGCAGTCGGCCATTCTTGGAATAGGACGAATCGTTCAGCGTCCTGTGATCCGCAGCAACCAGCTTGCGATTGGTCACACGTGCGTATTGAGCCTTACTTTCGATCACCGCGTCACCGATGGCGCTCCCGCTGCGTTGTTGCTCGATGCCGTTGCGCGTCGCATGAATGATCAGCAGTTCTTCATTTCCTAATCCAACTGACCAGACGCAAATGCCCTCTGGAAACCCAGTGGATCTTTTGCAGCTTGCCAAGCGCATCCGGCAGCACTGCGTTCGGATGACCGGAAAAGCGAATGCTTCGCATATCGGGGGCTCTCTGTCTGCGGCAGACCTGCTCGCCGCTGTTTACGGAAGAGCCCTCCGATTCGATCCTCAGCGCCCGGATTGGCCCGATCGCGACCGGTTCATCATGAGCAAAGGACATGCATGCTCCGCGATGTACGCGGTTCTCGCGGAGAGTGGTTATTTCCTTGTCGAGCGGTTGGAAACATTTTATGAGAATGGCTCGCCATTGGCCGGCCATGTGATGCACAAAAACGTGCCCGGCGTCGAACTCTCCACGGGGTCATTAGGACACGGACTGCCTGTAGCAACAGGAATGGCCATCGCCGCCAAGCGGGATAAACGGCCTAGCAGAATTTTCTGTATGATCAGCGACGGCGAATGTGACGAGGGTTCAGTGTGGGAAGCTGCCCTCTTCGCACCGCATCATAAACTCGATAACCTGATCGTCATCGTCGATTACAACAAAATTCAGAGTCTCGGCGCGGTCAAAGATGTCATCGATCTCGATCCATTAGCGGACAAATGGCGTGCTTTTGGCTGGGCAGTACGCGAACTGGACGGCCATGATTTGTCAGTAGTTGAAAAGGCTGTGACCGAAGTGCCTTATGAGGCAGGCCGGCCATCCTGTATTGTCGCCCATACGATAAAAGGCAAGGGCGTGAGCTTCATGGAGAATAAGCTGTTGTGGCACTACCGCGCCCCCCTCGGCGAGGACCTGACGAAAGCGCTGGCAGAACTGGAACAAGCCAAATGAGAACCGCGTTCCTAAAAGAGCTATTCGAACTGGCCAAGCAGGACGAGCGCATTGTTCTGATTGTGGGCGATCTCGGGTTCGGCGTTGTGGGCCCGTTCATGGAGCAATTGCCCGGTCAGTTCATTAATGCCGGCGTGGCCGAACAGAACATGACCGGGATGGCAGTAGGCATGGCTCTGAGTGGGAAGATCGTCCTGACTTACTCCATTGCTAATTTCCCGACGCTGCGTTGCCTAGAGCAAGTGCGGAATGACGTTTGCTACCACAATGCCAACGTGAAGGTGGTCTCTGTAGGTGGCGGATTCACATACGGCGCCATGGGAGCGACTCATCACGCGATCGAGGATCTAGCGGTGATGCGGGCGCTGCCGGGGTTGGTGGTTGTGGCGCCGGGCGATCCAGTTGAGGCTCGTGCCGCAACGCGCGCCGTCGTCGCCCATTCCGGCCCCTGCTATTTGCGCTTGGGCAAGGCTGGCGAACCTGTCGTCCACAGTGCCGCCATTGATTTCGAAATCGGCAAGGCCATTTTCATGCGCGAAGGCACAGACGCCACTTTGATATCCATCGGCGGCATTTTGCAAAACACTGTCCGTGCAGCGGAGCATTTGGCCGCAGCAGGAATCGAAACACGGGTATTGAGCATGCATACGCTGAAACCTCTTGATGTTGAAGCCGTGCTCGCAGCGGCTCGCGAAACTGAGGCCATCTTCACTGTTGAAGAGCACAGTATCCTCGGCGGCCTGGGCACTGCCGTCGCTGAGGTACTAGCTGAAGCAGAAGGGATTAAGGCCCCGCTGAAACGAATCGGTGTCCCCCCAGCGTTCTCGCCCCACATTGGGAGCCAGGACTACATGCTGCAATGCCATGGTCTGACGGCTGAAGCTATCGCAAAAACCGTCGCGGCCACCTTGCAATCGCTCACAAGCAGCAGCTTCTCATTCAAAGAGCAGAAGCGCGGTTCCTGGAACACCTGACACGAAAAATCCACCTGTGGACTCCCTGAAAAATCAACTCGCAGTCGTCACCGGCGCAAGCAGCGGCATAGGGAAGGCAATTGCGCTGGCTCTGGCACAAAGTGGCGTCGAGGTCTGTTTGGTCGCGCGTCGGCGAGAGGCCCTCAATGCTGTGGCGCTTGAAGCCCAGGGCAATGGCACTCGAAGCCACGTATATTGCGCGGATCTTACTAGCGACAAAGATATAGATGGTCTGCGTGAAAGTCTGCAGCGCGATCTTGGCCGACTGGATATTCTCATTCTTTGCGGCGGAGCCATTTCTCACGGACCCTTGGAAAAAGCGCCTCTCGCGGAGTTCGACTTGATGTACCGCTCCAACCTCCGGGGCCACTACGCCCTGACTCAAGCCTTACTGCCGCTGCTGCGCAAACAGCATGGCCAGATCGTGTTTATCAATTCGTCTGCAGGGTTGCGATCTCCCGCTTCCGTCGGGCAGTTTTCTGCCACGCAGCATGCGTTGCGGGCCGTTGCCGACAGTCTGAGAGACGAAGTCAACGCCGACGGCGTTAGGGTTCTGACTGTCTTCCCCGGCCGCACCGCGACGCCCCGCATGGCAGCTCTTTTTGAAAAAGAAGGCCGAGCATATCGCCCGGAATTGTTGATGCAACCGGAAGACATTGCTTCAATGGTGACCCATACACTTTCGTTACCGCGCACCGCGGAGGTAACCGACATCAGCATGCGACCCTTTTTGAAATCTTACTAACCCTTTCCTTTTCAGGCGTAGTTAGGAGGAGTATGAGTTCGCCGAATCACTCGGGATGCAGGTTTTGCAGATCCAAGCTGGAGCACACCTTCGTGGATCTGGGAGTATCGCCTCTGGTTCAGAGCTTCCTTACGCTCGAGCAACTGAACCAGATGGAGCCATTTTACCCTTTACAGGTATTTGTCTGTGGAGAATGCTTTCTTGTCCAGCTCAAGGAATTTGTCGCTCCCGAAAACATTTTCAGCGACTACCTCTACTTCGCATCCTACTCCGACACTTGGCTTGCCCACGCCAAACGCTATACCGATGAGATAGTTCGGCGATTTGCGATCAACCGAGAGAGCTTTGTCATAGAAATTGCGAGCAACGACGGATATCTACTGCAATATTTCGTGGAGAAGGAAGTGCCCGTGCTCGGTATCGAACCGGCTGTCAACGTGGCCGCGGTGGCAGGGCAGAAGGGCGTCCCCTCACTCGTTAAATTCTTCAGTAGTCGGACCGCCCGCGAGCTCGTGGCCGAAGATAAAAGGCCCGATCTCTTGCTTGGAAATAACGTGCTGGCCCATGTGCCTGACATCAATGATTTCGTCCAGGGTATGAAGATTTTGCTTAAACCGCAGGGAGTCATCACGATGGAATTCCCCCACCTCATGCGACTGATGGAAGAAAATCAATTCGACACGATCTATCATGAACATTTCTCGTATTTTTCGTTTCTGACCGTTGAGAAAATCTTCGCCGCTCACGGGCTTACATTATTTGACGTCGAGGAACTTACTACTCACGGAGGTTCGTTGAGGATCTTTGCGCGGCACGCTGAAGATACCTCCAAACCGGTCGGGCCGCGTATCACAGAACTGCGAGATCGAGAGGAAGCCTCCGGGTATGCGCGGCTTGAGACTTACACGCGCTTTGCTGAGCAGGTCAAGGAAACAAAGCGAAAACTCCTCGAGTTTTTTATCCGAGCCAAGCGCGACGGGAAAGCAATAGCGGCCTACGGGGCGGCAGCGAAGGGCAATACACTGCTGAATTACTGCGCCATCCGGACTGATTTTCTCGATTACACAGTGGATCGGAGTCCTCATAAGCAGGGGAGATTTCTACCGGGGACGCATATCCCCGTATATTCACCTGAGCAGATCCGCAAAACCCGCCCGGATTACTTGCTGATTCTGCCTTGGAATTTGAAGGACGAGATCATTCAGCAGAACGCGTACATCCGTGATTGGGGAGGTAGATTCGTAGTACCCATCCCCGAGCTGACCGTATACGCCTAGTCTGCGCAACCGTTCCCAGGAGACGGTTCATGTGTAGCTACGGCTGCCACTAGACGGAATTCTCGTGCACATTCTGTCCTTTATAATTCTCAGGAAGATACTTAGGTTCCCTCACATCAGATCTAAGTCCGACTAAATCATAGAGATAGCTCTAGTTCGTTTGGAAGGACGCATGCAAAAGTGGTGCCTTGCACCTGCTGCAACAAAGGCCGACGTAGAAGGCTGAACGGCCGTAAGTTGCCGGGTGCGAGTGGAAAATAAGCTCTTGGCCAGACGTTCCTAAGTAATGCCCACAACAGCTGGCGCCTGCGAGTCTGCCTGCACGGTGTGTGTTTTGCTTTGTACCCGACTGTTTGGAACGCATGCCCACAGACAACGTGAATCCTGCGGAGAATATTGATGCCGATTAGCTTGCACCGCCTCAAGTATTCGGGAGTCTGCACCCTGGTCAGTCGATCTTTGGCCGCCATGCTCTTACTATTGCTCTGGGGGACGCCCGGTCATGCACAGTCAGGCATCAAGCTTGTGCAGCATAGGGGGATCGATGCTGGCATTACGACGACTGCCTCGCTAGCGTTCGCCAGCGCTAACACTGCTGGTAATTGGATTGGTGTCGCAATCCGCGGAGGCATGTCAAGCTCGCAGGTCTTCACAATTGTGGATTCCAATGGAAATACGTATAAAAAAGCGGCGCAAGTGGGTTTCACATCGAGCGCCGTGACTCTGGCGATTTATTACGCCGAAAACATTAAAGGCGGAGCGAATACGGTTACCGTGTCGGAAACTATCTCGGGACCGTTCCGTATCGCCATTCTCGAATATTCCGGTGTGGCGACGTCGAATTCTGTGGACGTAGCGGCGGCGACAACAGGGACCAGTACGTCGCCGAATAGCGGGAATCTGAACACGACGGCAAGTGGAGATTTGCTGCTGGGGGCAGTTGGGACAGCGGATTCGGAGACGCTCACCGCGGGAAGCGGGTATACGATCGAAGATTCCGTACCTGCGGCGCCGAATACGAAGCTGATCACGGAGGATCAGATACAAGCCGCTGCGGGTGTGGCTTCGGCGACGGCTACGCTGACCAGTTCGGACGCGTGGGGAGTGGTGTTGGCGGCCTTTAAGTCAGCCGGCGGCGTAATTAGTCCGACTATCACAGGTCTGAGTCCGACGGCCGGTTCGGTAGGCACATCGGTAACTATTGCGGGTGCGAACTTCGGATCGAGCCAGGGTAGCAGCACAGTTACGTTCAACGGGACCACCGCAACGCCAACGAGTTGGAGTGCGACGAGCATTGTGGCACCTGTGCCAGCTGGAGCAACCACGGGGAACGTGGTGGTGACGGTAGGTGGCCTAGCCAGTAACCCTCTGGTGTTCACGGTGACCTCTGCGCCCATTATCACGAGTGTGACTCCCACTTCCGGTCCGGTAGGGACTTCCGTGACGATTGCGGGTGCGAACTTCGGATCGAGCCAGGGTAGCAGCACGGTTACGTTCAATGGGGCCACAGCAACGCCAACGAGTTGGGGTGCGACGACGATTGTGGTGCCGGTCCCCGCCGGAGCAAACACTGGCAACATTGTCGTGACCGTCGGTGGCGTAGCAAGCAATGCCGTGCCTTTCAGCGTGACAGTTGTAACGAGCATCAAGCTGGCGCAAACGGCGAGTCTCGACGCAGGCACAACAACCACGGCATCGCTGGCTTTCACTTCCAGCAATACTGCGGGAAATTGGATTGGTGTTGTCATTCGCGCAGGTCTTTCCAGCTCGCAAGTTTTTGCGGTTACGGATTCCAACGGAAATACGTACCGTCAAGCCGTGCAGTTGGGTCTCACCGCTAACAGTATGACGATAGCTATCTACTATGCGGAAAACATCAAAGGCGGAGCAAACACCGTCACCGTTTCGGATACGGTCTCAGGTCCACTGCGAATTGCCATCCTCGAGTATTCGGGTATCGCGATGTCGTCCTCACTTGATGGTACCGCCATGGGGCAAGGTGTCAGCGCGACGCCAAGTAGTGGAAATTTGACTACGGCCGCCAGCGGCGACCTCCTGCTTAGCACGATCGCAACAGTCAACTCTGGAAGTTTCACGCCCGGAACCGGTTACACCATTGAAGATTTTGTCCCGGCCCCGCCGAACACCAAACTGATCGCTGAAGATCAAATACAGGCATCGTCCGGTACGGTGTCGGCAGGTGCGACCCTCGCAACCTCAGACAATTGGGGCGCAGTATTAGTAGCAGTCAAGGCTCCAGGAGGTGTAGCGGGTGGTCCATCGAGCATCACGGCCACTGCCGGTACTCCGCAAAGCACCGGAATCAACACAGCCTTTGCGATCCAACTGCAGGCGACTGTAAAGGACCCATCTAATAACCCGGTCAGTGGAGTAACCGTAACGTTCACAGCTCCGACAAATGGGGCAAGCGGCAGCTTCGCGGGCGGCGCGAAGACGGCCACGACGAACGCACAAGGCGTGGCGACTGCGCCTATCTTCACAGCCAATAGCGTGGCGGGTGCATATAACGTGAGCGCATCGGTGACGGGCGTTGCCGCTGTTGCGAACTTCTCGCTCACAAACCTGTCTGGCGCGGCATCGGTTATCACGGCTGCAGCTGGAACGCCGCAGAGTGCGACGGTAAATACGGCATTTGGGACACAGTTGCAGGCGACGGTAAAGGACTCGTTCAACAATCCGGTCAGCGGAATGACGGTGACGTTTGCGGCTCCGTCGAGCGGGGCAAGCGGGACGTTCGCTGGCGGCGTGAACACGGCCACGACGAATGCGCAAGGGGTCGCGACGGCAGCGGTGTTCACGGCGAACAGCACAGCGGGCGGTTCCTACACGGTTGCAGCCACAGCGACTGGAGTAAGCACCCCCGCCAACTTCTCGCTGACCAACCTGGCTGGCGCGGCATCAACAATCACGGCCACTGCGGGAACGCCGCAGAACGCGACGGTCAGTACGGCGTTTGCCACGCAACTGCAGCTAACAGTGAGGGATTCCTTCAGTAATCCGGTCAGCGGCGTGACAGTAACGTTTGCGGCTCCGACGAGCGGGGCGAGCGGCACATTCGCAGGGGGAGTGAAAACGGCGACAACGAATGCACAGGGAGTCGCGACAGCAGCGGTCTTTACAGCCAACAGTGTTGCGGGTGGATATAGTGTGACCGCATCCGTGACCGGCGTCGCAACCGCGGCCAACTTCTCGCTCACGAACATCGCCGGCGCAGCATCGGGGATCACGGCTACGTCTGGAACGCCCCAGAGTGCGACCGTTAACACGGCCTTTGCCACACAGCTACAGGCAACAGTGACAGATTCCGGGAACAACCCGGTGAGCGGAGTAACCGTAACCTTTACGGCTCCAACAAGCGGGGCGAGTGGCACGTTTGCTGGCGGAGTGAACACGGCGACAACGAACGCCCAAGGTGTGGCGACCGCGACGGTCTTCACGGCCAACAGCACGCCCGGCGGTCCCTACAACGTGGCGGCCTCAGCGACAGGAGTTGCCACCTCAGCAAACTTTTCTCTCACCAACTTGGGCAACCCGCCGGCCAGCATCACGGCCACTGCCGGCACAACGCAGAGTGCGACCATCAGCACAGCGTTTGCGATACAACTGCAAGTGACTGTAAAGGACGCATCGAGTAATCCTGTGAGCGGCGTAACCGTGACCTTCATGGCTCCGTCTAGTGGCGCGAGCGGCACGTTTGCTGGTGGGGTGAACACGACAACGACCAATGCGCAAGGTGTGGCGACCGCGGCTGTCTTCACTGCCAACAGCACAGCCGGTGGCCCTTACAACGTAGCGGCGTCAGTAGCAGGCGTTGCCACGCCAGCGAACTTCTCGCTCACGAACTTGACGGGTGCAGCATCCACTGTCACAGCCACAGCCGGAACGCCGCAGAATGCGACCGTCAATACGGCATTTGCCACGCAACTACAGGTCACGGTGACAGATTCGGGAAACAATCCCGTCAATGGCACAACCGTAACGTTCACAGCTCCGACGAATGGGGCGAGCGGCAGCTTCGCGGGAGGCGTGAACACGGCCACGACGAACGCACAAGGCGTGGCGACTGCGCCTATCTTCACAGCCAATAGCGTGGCGGGTGCATATAACGTGAGCGCATCGGTGACGGGCGTT
>Ga0210406_10000291_pt1 | contig 72625 bp, 62 predicted proteins | sample IncBWC30MmetaG_FD_155454 | JGI IMG/M metagenome (GOLD analysis project Ga0210406, IMG submission 155454) | Forest soil microbial communities from Barre Woods Harvard Forest LTER site, Petersham, Massachusetts, United States - Inc-BW-C-30-M | ecosystem: Environmental > Terrestrial > Soil >...
AATACCCCCGCGAGTATCTTGCGGCGTCGCGACCAATTAAACATTTCTCTTACCTGCTCTCCCATGTCTGTTACTCCTCTAGTCCAGGTCCCGCGGCCTTCTTCGCCTCAATTGACCGCTCTTCGGCTTGCCCCGCCTGCCCCGATCCTGTCAGGGATTCTGTCGGGGCCCAGCGGCAAGAGTATAACACCGCTAGCTTCCCTGGAGTTGCTGCTGGTGAGCGGCTGGTCGAAGCGATTACTGTCCCAATGGCCGGGTTCCCTTCCGATTTTTGTTCTCCACTCCATTGGACGCAGGAAACCCTAATTTTGTTGTCAACGCGGAAATAATCCCAGCTGAAGGTTGGCGTAACCACTTTTGATTCAACAATTAAGCTATGCAATCGCAAACATGCACGAAACGTCTGTGTTAACACTTTCTTCTTTCCGGGCGTCTTACTCCTGTAACGGACAACATTGGCACTCGATGGTTTAGACGTGGGATACAGCATTGACTTTCGGACCTCAAGGATGGAACGTCAGGCTGTGACTGTCTGGCCTGTCGTCGGACCGCGCGAGGAGGAGGCGCTCGTCAGCGCCGCTCGCAACGGTGATCGCGCCGCATTCGGGCGCCTCTACGACCGTTATGCACGCATGGTCCACGGCATTCTTCTCGCTCGAGTCCCCCCGCGCGAAGTCGATGACCTTGTCCAGGAAGTTTTCCTTTCGGCGCTACGGCAGCTTCATGCGCTGCGCGATGTTTCCCGTTTTGGAGCGTGGCTGGGCACCATCACCCGAAACCGGGCAAATGACTACTTCCGCAGGGCGATTCCTGTCGAGAAAGTCACCGAGCCCGTTTCCGAGAATCAGGCCGAGAGCCGGACCACCAACCGCTCGGCCGAGCAGGAGGCTGATGTGATTCTGGCCGTGGTCCGCGCCCTTCCGGAGGCTTACCGCGAACCGCTCATCCTTCGACTGGTGGAGGGGATGACGGGGCCGGAGATCGCGGAGCGCACCGGGCTGACGCATGGTTCGGTTCGCGTCAATCTTTTTCGTGGCATGCGGCTCTTGCGGGAAAAACTGGACGAGGCGGCGGGTGGCCAAGGATTGAGCGCAATATGAGTGAGAAGAAACAACCTATGAAGGACGATTATTTGTGGGACCGCTCCGGAGAGCCGGACCCGGAAGTCCAAAAACTCGAAACCGCTTTGGGCCGTTATCGCCACAATCAGCCTGCGCCCTCGTTCGAGAAGATCGCAGACATCCGCCCCGTGAAACAGAATTGGAATTTTTTTAGCCTGCGGTGGTCGTATCAACTCGGCGCTGTCGCCGCGATCGTTCTCCTTGCCGCCGCGGTGTTTCTTGTTCTGCGCCCAAAACCCACGGAAAATGCCGGGCCATCGTGGGCCGTCGCTCGCCTGGAAGGCACACCGCGCGTTGGATGGCACTCCATCAGTGAGAAGTCGGGTCCAGTAAACCTGCGAATCGGCCAAACTCTTGTGACCGATAGCTCTTCGCGTGCCAGCATTACGCTGGATGAAACGGGCCGCGTCGAAGTCGATGCCGGATCGCGCCTTCGCTTAGTTACAAACGGACCCGGCCGGAAACAGCTTTCTCTCGAACGCGGCACCATTCACGCCACCATCTGGGCTCCTCCCGGTGAATTTGTTGTGGATACGCCTTCCGCTGTCGCCGTGGATCTCGGCTGCGTGTATACCCTGCACGTGGACGACTCCGGCGCAGGCCTCCTGCGCGCCACCATGGGCTGGGTTGGCTTCAAGCTGAACGGCCACGAATCCTTCATCCCCGCCGGAGCCGTCTGCAAAACGCGTCCGAAGATCGGCCCGGGCACGCCGTACATGGAAGATGCGCCCGCATCTTTTCGGGACGCTTTGTCTCGCTTCGATTTTGAACCCATCACGCCAGCCGAACGCAATGCCCTGTTAGGCATCCTTCTCGCGGACGCGCGCAAGAATGACGCGCTCACTCTTTGGCACTTGCTCTCTCGCGTCAGCGATGCCGATCGTCCCAGTGTGTATGACCGCCTCGCCGCGCTCGCGCCGCCTCCCACGGGCGTAACCCGCGAAGGCATCCTGCGCCTCGATCGCCCCATGTTCGACGCCTGGTGGAGCTCCTTCGGCTTCGGCGATATTTACCTGTGGCACACCTACGAACGCGATTGGTCCCAGCCCTCATCAACTGACAAGTGAATTGCTTTCTTTCAAGAGGAGAACTTCATTCCTCCAAGTTACTGCTCTTTGTTAACAGCCTTGTATTTTGAAGCGTCTTGTCTCCTGAAGGTCGCAGTGATTCGAAAGGAGACTAAAAATTCCATGACAGTCCAAGTGATTCGTTTGCCGCGGTTCGCCATCGTTCTGGTGGCGGCTGTATTGTGTTTCGCAAGCATCGCGCAGGCCGGCCCGCCGCTCATTTGTCACACCATTGAAATTGGCCAAGCAAAGTCCTTGCCGTGGGTCAGCCACAACTGGAATCTCAGCGGCGGCGAAAATTACGACACGAAAAACCTCGTCCGCGACACGCTGGATATTCTCGGGCCGGACACTCCCGTCCTCGTTCGAATGGAAACGCTTCGTCGCGCCACTCTCTACGCGCGCCAAGACCCACTCGCGGCGAAAGAACTGCTCGTGCGCTTGCATACTCGCGCGACTTCCGCGGAATCCTCCGGCCACCCGGACGCACTGGCCTGGTTCGACGTCGGCTATCTCGCGGAATCTTACAAACAGTGGATCGGCCAAAGCTGGATGCGTGATTCGAAGGACGAGCAGAATCCCGCCGCCGGCGTCGATGGCTACGCCTTTGTGAAAAAAGCGATTGGTTTGCGCGGCTCGGACCCACAGATGGAATTTGCCGCTGCGTTGATTACTCTCTCTGGTCCGCAAGAGGAACACCGCCAGCACTCGCTGAAAGCTATCGCGGGCGCAAAAACCGATCCGCTCCTAGCCCAAAACCTCGCCACGCATTTCAATGGTCCCCAGAGCCAAACCATGTCGGAAATGCTCACCAAAGAACGCAACGTCAAATTAGCGCAAAACTAGCAACCTCGATGTAGGGGCGCAGCATGCTGCGCCCCTACCGGCAAGAATAGGCGAGCGACTACTCGGGAAGTACCGCTTCCATACCCTATACTGAATGGAGTGAGGCTCTCGCCGTGGACCACGAACAAACTGTCCGGCATCGCCTAACGCCTGATTCTCGTTCGGCACCGGTGCTGAGCGATGCCCAGATCCGGCAGTTCATCCATGACGGGTTCGTGAAAGTCCAGAGGGCTTTTCCGCGTGAGCTTGCCGGCGAGAGCCGTTCCATACTCTGGCGGGACACCGGCTGCGATGAGGCCGATCGAACTACCTGGACGAAGCCAGTGATCCGCCTCGGTAGGTATGGACAAGAGCCGTTTGCCAGGGCCGCCAATACGCCGGTCCTGCACCAAGCATTCGATCAACTTGTCGGTTCAGGCCGATGGCAGCCTCGAAGCGATCTCGGGACGTTCCCGATTCGATTTCCGTCGCCTGATGATCCAGGAGACGCCGGCTGGCACGTGGATAGCAGTTTCCCGCCTGATACCGGCGATACCAATGATTATTTGAACTGGCGCGTCAACGTGTTTTCGAAGGGAAGAGCCCTGCTGATGCTGTTTCTTTTCTCCGATGTCGGCGAAAGTGATGCGCCAACCCGGATTCGCGTCGGTTCCCATCTCGATGTCGCAACGATTCTCGCTCCGGCAGGGGACAGCGGTCTATCGGCCAGAGATCTAGTCGCCGCGGAGGGTTTTGCTGAAACGGCTGTGAGGCGTGAGGTACTGGCGACAGGGGACGCAGGCACCGTCTACTTGTGCCATCCCTTTCTGGTGCACGCGGCTCAGCTGCATCGCGGCTCCCGCCCGCGATTTCTCGCACAGCCACCTCTTCTGCCGGCTGGGCCTTTTCTTCTCAACCGCACGGATGGTGCGTACTCGCCTGTCGAGCAAGCCATCAGGGTCGCTTTGCAGGACGCTTGACATCTGCAATCGACTCAGGCATAAATATTAAAGCTGCGGTTGCGGCGACACGTGGCGATTTAGGGCAACTTGCTCCACGTAAAAAACTGCTAAAGAGCTTTTCGAGTTTCCCAGAAGATTTTCTGAGACCCTCCGAGCACTTTGGCACGGAGGGTTTTTCGTTTCTCCCCTCCCTGCTGCCCTAATTGAATTCCACGCGGCGCATAAGCCAAGGCGCCCGCCTCAGAAGGCGGCCGCTACAACTGCGGTCCGAAAGGTGCGTTATGTCCGACCAGTACCAACTCCGCTGTCGCGAATGCGGCAAAACCTGGGGCAATATCCCACGCTCGTTCTGCGAAGACTGTTTCTCCCCGCTCGAAGTCGCCTACGATTACGATTCCCTCAAGAAAACCGTTCGCCGCGAGAATCTTGCCGGCCGCGACTTCAATATGTGGCGGTATGCCGAACTTCTTCCTCTCCCGGAAGGCTTCGTCGGTCCCAACGCCGTTGGCGGCACGCCGCTGGTGGCTTCGCGCAAACTCGCCGCAAAATGGGGCTTGAAGAATCTCTATTTCAAAAATGACGCTGTGTGCTTCCCTTCTCTCTCGTTTAAAGATCGCGTCGTCGCCACTGCGCTCTCCGCCGCACGGCGATTTAATTTCACCACGGTCGGCTGCTCTTCGACCGGTAATCTCGCCAACGCCGTCGCCGCGCAAGCCGCTCAACAAGGCTTCGACGCCTGCGTTTTCATTCCCGCCGACCTCGAACCCGCCAAGGTGCTCAACACCGCGGTCTACGGCGCGCGCATCGTGCGCATCAACGGCAACTACGATCACGTCAATCGCCTGTGCGCGCAAATCGCCGACCGCTTCCAGTGGGGCCTCGTTAACGTGAATCTGCGCCCCTACTATTCCGAAGGCTCGAAAACGCATGGCTACGAAATCGCCGAACAACTTGGCTGGACGCTGCCCGACAATGTTGTCGTGCCCATGGCCGGTGGCTCGCTCATCACAAAAATTGCCAAAGCCTTCCGCGAACTGGTCACCCTCGGCTGGGTCGAACCGAAGCCAGTCAAATTCTTCGGCGCGCAAGCCACCGGCTGCTCGCCGATTTCCGATGGCGTGAAGCGCAACCTCACGCGCTTTGAGCCGCAAAAACCCAATACCATCGCGCGCTCACTCGCTATCGGCAATCCCGCAGACGGCCCCTTTGCCATCAAGCAAATCCGCGAATCCGGCGGCTGGGCCGAGGACATCTCCGATCCAGAAATTGTCGAAGCCATCAAACTACTTGCCGAAACCGAAGGCATCTTCACCGAGACAGCTGGCGGCGTGACCACCGGCGTCACGCAAAAACTCATCGCGCATGGCCGCATCCAGCCGGATGAAACCACCGTCGTCTGCATCACCGGCAACGGCCTGAAAACCACCGACGCGATCGCCGCTGAATTCCCAGCCACCGAAGCCATCGCCCCGCGCCTCGAAGCTTTCGAGGCCTACCTCGATGCGCAACTCGGCACCACCGCGGCCAGCGCAAAGGCCTAAATCGAATTCGAACAAGGAGAAATAAGAATGCCCGTCACCATCGAAATCCCCACGGCCTTCCGCCGCTTCACCGACGGCGCACCAAAAGTGGACTGTAGTGCGGCCACCGTGGCCGAGGCCCTGAACCATCTCACCGCGCGCTTCCCCGATCTCGGCCGCCACGTCCGCGACGACCAGGGCCAGATCCGCCAATTCCTCAACGTCTACCTCAACGAGGAAGACATCCGCTTCCTTGGCGGCGAATCCTGCACCCTCAAAGAAGGCGATCGGGTTCTTCTGGTCCCCTCCATCGCCGGCGGTTCGGAACTCTAGAAGCCTGGTGCCTCAGCCAGGCTCTGGTTGCCAGCGCAGGCATCCTCCACTTCGGATGAATGCGCATTCTCCCCAAAAAATCCGGGAACATTTGGCCCCGCATTCACGTTCCTTATACAAAGCTGCACCAGGAGTGTGCCCATGCATAGAGTCATCCGTTTACTCGCGGTTGCCATTTTGGTCGCCCCTTTCGCCTCGGGCCAATCCAAAAAGATGGAAGTCACCGACCTCCCCGGTCACCCTTTCAGTGTGGATTTCCCTTCTGGCAGCCAACTGAATATCCATGTGCGCTCGGGCGACGTCCGTGTGGTCGGCCGCGACGACAACAAGGTGTCCGTCAAAGTGGACGCCAAGGACCCCGAAAAGGCCAAGGAAGTCAAAGTTCGCTTCGAACGCTTTGAGAGCTCAGCCGAACTAGACATTTCCGGCGGCCCCAAAAACGACCTCCGCATCACCGTCGAAATCCCCAAATCCACGGGCCTCTTTGTTCGCATGCCCGCCGGACAACTCGAGGTTAGCGACATCCGCGGGGACAAGGACGTGCAACTTCACGCCGGTGAATTGATCGTTGGTGTCGGCAATCCCGGCGACTATTCGCATGTGGAGGCATCCGTGAGCACCGGGGGTCTCGAAGCTGAGCCGTTTGGGGAATCCCACGGCGGCCTTTTCCGCTCCTTCCATAAAGATGGCAACGGCAAGTACAAACTCCACGCTCACGTGGGTGCGGGCGATCTGACCTTGAGGTAGTCGGAGCCCACTTCGCCATTTCACGAGGAACGCCGCAACATTTTCCGCCAGGTCGGGTTAGTAAGAATATGAGGCCACGACTCCTCATTTACGCTCTCGCTTCCCTGCTCCTTCTGGCGTTTCATGCGCCATTTCGAGCCGCGGCTTCCCTTCTTTCCGAGTTGCGTGAGTCCTAGCCCGCTGGGGCGCAGTCACCGATTTGGACTTCCTTCCGAACACAACAATTTGTGGACAGTCCCGCAGCGCGCGCGCATTCTCTTTCGTTCCATGGCGTTACCACTTGACCTGCCGCAATGTGTTGATCACATGTTGCAAGACTCCGCGTGCAAACAAACCTCCTGGGCTTCGCCGCTTACCGCAGCGCACAATTTTTGCAATAAATTCAACGGAAAGTTGTTGTTCCCGCTAAGCCATCAGGTATAGACTCTCGCGCCATCAGGCAATTCCTGTTCTTGCGAGGCCGCGGTTGTCCCCCGCGAACGCGCCAAGATGAACGCAGGTACCAGTGGTCTCAAATCCAAAGACAGACAAGGTATGCATGGAGGTCGGATGAGAAATAAGGGGTGGTTTCTTTCAATCCTGGCAGTAGCAATTTCACTTTGCTTCGCGCAAGCCAGCACGGCGCAAAATCAATCCAGGAAAGGGCATGTCGTAATTCCGGAATCGAGCGTAGTGCGCTCCGGAGATGTTGGTAAAATGGCACATACAAATTTGCGTGTGCTGATGCCCGACGCCGGTCCGTTGGGTATAGATGCGAACGCCCAACCGAGTGGACTGCCCCCGCTCCTAGGACTCTTCTTCGAGACCCCGGCCTCGCTCGGCTGCGTCTACCGCCTAGTCCCGCACGCCAAGCCGGGCTGCAATCCCGACCAAGTTACCCAGACAGCTACTGGAGGCTCCGGCGCTATCGCCATCGTGGACGCGTTTGACGACCCCAACGCCAAAAAGGACCTCGCCATCTTTTCCCGCATATTCGGCCTGCCGCCCGCCGATCTCACAGTGGTCTTCGCCTCCGGTACTCAGCCGGGCTTGGATCCCAGCGGCGGATGGGAATTGGAAGAGTCCCTGGACATCGAATACGCCCACGCCATGGCGCCTGGTGCGCGGATTTTCCTGGTCGAGGCAGCCACCAACAGGGGCAACGACATTGTCGATGCCATTATCCTGGCGGGAAATCTGGTCGCCGCGAACGGCGGAGGCGAAGTCAGCATGAGCTTTAGCTTCGGTGGCGAATTCGACCTGCAAACGCAGTCGCAGCTTGATGCACTCTTCACGGTGCCGGGCGTGGTCTATCTCGCTTCAGCGGGGGATGGCGCTGGAGCAGTGTGGCCTGCAACTTCTCCAAACGTCGTTGCTGCCGGTGGCACTTCGATTTCCCGCGACTCTTCGACCGGCAACTTTATTCTTGAAACCACGTGGCAGGACACCGGCGGCGGCCCCAGCCTGGTCGAACCACGCCCGCACTTCCAGGATCGCATTGCGGGGATCGTGGGCCCGACCCGAGGCACCCCGGACATTTCCTTCGACGCTAATCCCAACTCCGGCGTCTGGGTGGTGGACACCAACCTTTTCCAAGGCGGACCAGGTGGATTGTTCTTCGGCGTGGGAGGCACCAGCCTCTCCTCGCCGGCACTTGCGGGCATCATCAACAACGCTGGCAAGTTTCAGCCTTCCAGCCAAGCCGAAAACGCCCTGATTTACAGACACTTGTTTTCTGATCGGGACGACTTTCGCGACATCGAGTTCGGCAACTGTGGCCTCAACGTCGGCAACTTCGCCACCGATGGCTGGGACTTCTGCACCGGTGTAGGCAGCAGCATCGGACTCGGCGGCAAGTGAGACTCGCTTTCGTTTAGCCGCTTCTTTTCTCAACCACTGAAAGCCCTGCCGCAAGGCAGGGCTTTCTTTCACCAGAACGTCTGCGTCCGGACGGGGCGTCCAGCGAAAAAGATTGCCTCTACCTCGCACCCGATGCAAACTAGCGCACCTTAATTGTTTGCGGTGTTTCGTAAACTCCATCCGAGGTAGGCGCCCGCACCTTGACTACAGCAACGTCCAGCCTGCTCGGGGCCGCCACAACCACAATCCAAAGTCGCAGCGCCGAACTCAGAAAAGAACTCGGCCTCGCGGACCTGTTGCTAATCCAAATCCTGCTGGTCATCGTTCCCGAGTTCCTGGGAACAGCGGTCAAGGCCGGCCCTTCCCATGTGGTCCTGTGGCTCCTGGCGATTGTCTTGTTTTTCGTTCCACAGGCATTTGTCGTGGTTCATTTGAATCGCTTGATGCCCCTGGAAGGGGGCTTCTATGAGTGGGCCCGGTTGGCGTTCAATGACCGGACCGGTTTTTTGGTGGCGTGGAATTTCTGGCTCAGCACCACCGTGCAGGTGGCGCAAGTGGCGCTGGTAACGGCCACCTACGTTACCTACGCGGCAGGCCCTCGATCGGATTGGATTGCTTCGAATCGATGGTTCCTTCTCGCATTGTCTCTGGCGCTCATGGCAGCGATGATTCTGGTAGCTCGCGTCGGGCTGAGCTTGGGCAAATGGGTGAGCAATGCCGGCAGCCTACTCACACTGGTAATTATCGGCGCACTCGCGGTGATGCCCTGGCTGCACGTAAGGACAGGAGCGATGCCGTCATACCATCCTCTGCGAATGGTGAAACCTCCCCTCACGCTCTTCAGTCTAAGCGTATTCGCCAAGATGACATTCGGGGCACTGTCTGGGTTTGAAATGGTCGCCATTTTTGCCGGAGAGTCCCGCAGTCCGGGGCGCAACATCGCGCGCGCCACGTTGTTCGCTGCGCCCATCATCGCGCTGTTGTACATCTTTGGAACCAGTTCGATACTGGCGTTTGTTTCGCCGGCTGATGTGGACATCATCGGACCTGTTCCTCAAGCACTCAGCCGCGGGTTCAATTTTTCTCATGTTGGGAGCCTCATCGCTCCGGTTGCGATACTCTTCCTGCTCACCAACTATCTTTCTTCCTATGTCACCTACTTCAGCGCCAATGCGCGCCTTCCCATGGTGGCCGGGTGGGATCATCTCTTGCCTCGCTGGTTTACGCGCCTGCACGAGCGCCATAAAACGCCCGTCAATTCGATTCTTTTTATGGGAGCGGTAGCCTTTGCAGCGAGCATCGCGGCGATCGTAGGAGTCGGAAATCAAGAATCTTTTGCCTTGCTGCAAATTTGGACTTGGACGTTTTACGGCCTCACCTACTTGGTGATGTTTGCGATTCCGCTGATTGCACGCAAGGAACTCGGCATCCGGCCTGGGTTCGTGCTCCGCATTGCGGCTGTATCCGGATTCCTTGTCACGCTTTTGTTCGTTCTTCTTTCCGTTTTTCCCATCATTCAGGTCGAGAGCCAGCGGGCCTATACGCTGAAAACCGTTTCTGTAGTTCTCGGGGCCAACTTCATCGGATGGTTGATTTATCGCGTGGGATCGCCCAAGGAAACTCGGCCGTCGGCCGAATAGCAGCCGTGTCGGACTGCCTCGCTTACGAACAAAACTTGCCGCCACAAACCTGCGATAGCGGCTGGCTGATAACACGCCGCAGGTTTCTTTGCTTTGCCAGAAAACCACCTACAACAAACTCAATTGCCCGCTCTCCAGCTCCAGAAGCATCTTCTTGGTAGGAAGCCCGCCGCCAAATCCCGTTAGACTTCCATCGCTTCCGATCACCCGGTGGCACGGCACGATAATGGGAATGGGGTTGCTCCCATTCGCCAATCCCACAGCGCGCACCGCTTTGGAGTTTCCGATGCGCCCCGCGAGTTGCGCGTAAGAAATCGTTTCGCCGTAAGGAATTGCACGCAATTCGTTCCACACGCGTAGCTGAAACTCCGTTCCCTCCATCGCCAGCGGCACATCAAACTCTTTCAATTCCCCGCGGAAGTAAGCCTTCAATTGACGAATGACTTCGGCAAATGCCGCACGATTCTGCTTCCAGTCCGCCTTTGGCGGCGTCGACCGCTTGCTGCTTTCGAAACTCACTTGCCGCAACGCCTTCGCGTCGCCTGCCAAAAGCAGCAGCCCGGCCGGGCTCTCGAATCTCGTGTAATAGACTTCGCTCATCTTTTCCGCCATTCCCAAACTCCCGACTCCGCGCCCCGCCTCATCTTTGCTTCGTTACCTCGTTGCTTCATTTTGCGCCGCTGCTTTTACCCCTTCCGCCACATCATACGGACTCCCCGCTCGGTGTCTCTTCTCAAACTCCTCGCGCGTGCACATCGTTTTCATATCCGTGATCCGATCCACCGCCAAAATCCCATCCAAATGATCGATCTCGTGCTGCAGCAACTCCGATAAATTCCGCTCCTCCCCCGCGCGAACTTCGCGCTTCTCGCCGCTCAAATCCTGATACCTCACCGTGATGTCCCGGTGCCGCTCCACCTGCATGAAGATCGACAAGAAGCTCAGGCACGCATCCCACACGACAATCTTTTCCGTGCTCCGCCACGTAATTTCAGGATTTACAATCGGCCAAGCCGCTTCCCCAGGCAATCGAAGAAATATCACCCGCACATTCGCGCCAATCTGCGGCGCCGCAATTCCCCGCCCGTATCCCGTCGTCGCCCGCCAATAAGCCAGCGTGTCCGACAAATCTTCAACCAGTGCGCGAATCTCCGCCGCCGCAGGATCGTCTACTTTCTTCGCGACCTCCCGCAACCCCGGATCCCCAAGTTGCAATACCGTTCGAATCGCCATCTTGGTTTTTCTCTCTGCGTCCTCTGCGTCTCTGCGTTAAACTCTCCTACGGTTTTTCCCACTGCCCCGACTCCCCAGCCCGAAACACCGCCTCAATCACCGCCATATTCCCAATCGCATCCTCCAGCGGCACCGGAACCTCTCCACCCGCCCGTATCGCCCGCGAAAACGCATCCCCCTGCACCGTATATTGATCGCAAACCGGAATCGTTTCTATCCGAATCCCCCCGCCAAACACATCGCGCCCATCATCAATGAATATTCTGCACGCACGATCCGGCGGCGCATTAAACGGTATCTCGATCTCGATTCGCCCCGTCGTCCCCAAAAACTGCATCCTTTGGTAAGCCACCAGTTGCATGCTGCACGTGAACACCGCCTGCCCCGACGGAAATTCCAGAATCGCCGACGCCAGCCGGTCCGTCTTGAAATCCGGATCCCTCTCGATCAGCCCCGCCACGCGCACCGGCTCCTCCCCAAAAATAAACCGCGAAGTGGTAATCGGGTAGCACCCGATATCCATCATCGCACCCCCGCCCCATTCCGGATTGTTCCTTACATTCTGCGGATCACGATTGAAGTAACTGAACGCTCCCACAATCGCTCGCAGCTCCCCAATCACTCCTTTGCGAATCAACTCCCGCGTCCTCAGCCATTGCGGGTGCGTCTTCACCATGAACGCTTCGCCGATCTTCACCCCACAGCGCTCGCGCACAGCCAACATCGTTTTCGCCTCTGCTACCGACAAGCTCAGCGGCTTCTCGCACAACACATGCTTCCCCGCCTCCGCGGCTTTGATTGACCACGGCACATGCAAGTGATTCGGCAACGGGTTGTAAATCGCCTCAATCTCCCCGTCCGCTAACAATTCTTCATACGACCCGTAAGCCTTTGGAATCCCCAGCTTCACCGCCGCCTCTTCCGCTTTCCTCAAATCTCTCGACGCAATTGCCGCAATCTCGCTCCACTCTCCGTTCTGCATCCCCGGAATTACTTTCCTCGTCGCAATCGACGCCGCCCCCAGCACTCCCCACTTCACCTTATTCTGTTTCACAGTTCGCTCCCCGTTCACAGCCTACTTCTATCACGCCTCTGCGCTCCCTCCAACAGTGTGCACTGCTTCAGAACTTCGCTTCCTTCGCAGTCACTCGAAACACTCTGGCGCCGACCATGATCACTGCTTTAGCAGAGTTCTAGTACTTTTCCGCGCAACGATCCGCAACCCTTACTTTTCTTTCATTCTTGCGCTCAAATTGGCATAGAATAAAACCGCTTTACTTGCCAGCCCTTCAAGGATTTTGGCGGCACTGCGTCTCCGCAGGACGCGCTCGGGTTAAGTGCACGCCTCAGGGGAACTTATGCGCACTCAGAAGGGCTTTTCTCTCATCGAACTGCTTCTTGTCGTGGCCGTGATTCTGATCATCTCCGCGATCGCCGTCCCCAACTTCATGCGCTCCCGCCTTCGCGCCAATGAAGCCTCTGCCGTAGCCTCTCTCCGCGTCATCAACACCGCCGCGGTCACCTATTCCATTACCTATCCCGACCTGGGTTTCCCGGCACAACTATCCGTACTCGGTGGGGCGAATCCTTGTTCCTCTTCTTCCACGCAGGCCTGCTTGGTCGATGACATCCTGGCCCAAGGCGCCAAAGGCGGCTACAACTTCGTCTGGGCAGGTGACGGCGCCGTTCCCTCCGTCAGTTTCGTGGTCACAGGCACGCCCCAGTCGATCGGTGGCTCTGGTCAGAACATGTATTGTAGCGACCAGACCGGCGTCATCCATTACGACCCCTCCGGCACCGGCTGCACCAACATCAGCCTGGCTCTGCAGTAATCCCACGCGTTCCTCCTCGCCGGCTGCTTTCCAGAAATGTTGAATTGCCGTTGCGCGAAGCGTACGATTCCTCCGTCCGCACAAGGAGAGTCCTTTGAGAGAAAAACCATTTAGGTTTGTGTGCGTTGTCGCGCTCTTCGCCGCTCTGACAACACATCTTCAGTCTCAAACTTCCCCAGCTCACTCATCGTGGCCCCCGGTTTCACCGCTCGGCGCTCCCAACGATCTCCCCAATCCCTATCACGACGGTACGAGCTGGGGCCAACTGCCCGACGGTAGGAAGTGGGGATCGACGGCTGGAATCGCGCTCGGCCTCGATGGCAATATCTGGGCTCTCGATCGCTGTGGCGTTTCCGGCTCGCAAGGCACAAACTGCGCCGGCTCCTCTCTCGACCCCGTCCTCGAATTCGATCCCTCCGGTAAGTTCCTCAAGGAATTTGGCCACGGGCTGTTTGTTAGCCCCCACAAAATCACGGTCGACAAAGATGGCAATCTCTGGGTCGCCGACAATGGCATGAAGGATGGCAGAGGCCAGCAGGTTTTCAAGTTCAACCAGGATGGCAAGCTCCTGCTCACGCTCGGGAAAGCCGGTGTGGCTGGCCCCGGTCCGGACACCTTTGATCAACCCACCGAGGTCGCCATCGCGTCCAACAGCGACATTTTCGTTGCCGACGGCCACGGCACCTCCCCGACCGCCAACGCTCGCATCATGAAATTCGATAAAAACGGAAAGTTCATCAAGACCTGGGGAAAGAAAGGCAAGGGCGCCGCCGAATTTGACGTCCCTCACACGCTCGCCTTCGACTCCAAGGGACGCCTTTTCGTCGGCGATCGCCAGAACAACCGCATCCAGATCTTCGACCAGGACGGCCGCTTCATCGCCGAATGGAAACAGTTCGGCCGGCCGAGCGGAATCTTCATCGACAAGAACGATGTCCTGTACGTCGGCGATTCCGAATCCCGCGAAGGCGAGCCCGGCTACGGCTACAACCCTGGCTGCCGCCGCGGCATTCGCATCGGCAGTGCCAGAGACGGCTCCGTGAAGTACTTCGTCCCAGATCCCGGCCCCTATCCGCCCACCGAAGGGTCCACATCAGCGGAAGGGGTCACCGCCGACGGCCGCGGAAATATCTACGGCGCCGAATTCGCCATGGACGTGAAAAAATACGTCCTGAAGTAACCGGACCCGCTGGCAGAAATCGAATTTTCGTCAATCTATGGGAGCGCCGCGCGCGGCGCCATGCTCGGCGACTTACCTGTTGCTTTCCCAAAGGAAGTGTGCGATCTTCCCTGTTGGAAACCCACATGGCGGTGCTATGAAACAAAAAACGGACGTCCTGCAGGGAACATTGGCGCTGATGGTCCTCAAGACTCTCGATGTCCTGGGACCGCAGCACGGCTATGGAATCGCGCGGCGCATCGAGCAGATCAGCGGAGATCTGCTGGCCGTGAATCAAGGCACTCTCTATCCCGTGCTCTTGAAGCTGGAGCAAGAAGGCGCGATCGCCTCCGAGTGGGGCGCCTCGGAAAATAATCGCCGGGCGCGCTTCTACCGGCTGACACGGCCAGGACGCAAGCAGTTGCAGGCCGAAACCAAGGATTGGGAACAAACGGCCGCGATCATCGGCCGGTTCTTCGATGCCAAAGCGGAGGATTTGTCATGAAATCTCTGAGGCGTTTCCTCGCGCGCGTGCGCAACTTCCTGGCGAGGCGGCGAGACGACGAACGATTGCGGGAAGAAATTGAGGGCCACATCGCGCTGCAAACCGAAGCGAATCTTCGCGCCGGCTTGTCACCCGTCGAGGCTCGCCGCCAGGCCATGCTCAAGTTTGGCGGCGTGGAAGCGATGAAACAGGACTACCGCGCCGAGCGAAGCCTGCTATTCATCGAGCATCTCCTGGGCGATTTGCGAAACGCTGCGCGCACGATTCGCCGAATGCCCGGGCTCGCCACTGTGATTATCGTTTCCCTGGCCATCGGCATTGGCGTGAACACCACAATCTTTTCCTGGATTCAGATGATCCTCTTCCAGCCGATGCCCGCCGTGAGCGGCGCATCCAACTTTCTGCTGGTCGAGCCTCGCTCGGATACGAGCGGTTATCCCGGCGCGTCCTGGCTCGAATATCGCGACTTGCAGACGCAAATCCCCTCCCTGCGAGACCTCGTCGCATCGCAAATGGTGCCCTTCAACGTTGGCGTGCCCGGCCAGACCGAACGGACCCACGGCCAGCTCGTCTCCGGCAATTATTTTTCCGCCCTTGGACTGAAGGCCACGATCGGTCGATTTATTCGCCCCGAGGAAGCGGAACACCTCGGCGCCGAGCCCGTCGTTGTCATTTCCTACGATTACTGGCAAACGCGCTTTCGCGGCGCGCCAGAAGCCGTCGGACAAACGCTTCGCGTCAACGATCGCGATTTGATCATCATCGGCGTGGCGCCCAGGGAATTTCAGGGAACCCTGGTCCCCTTAAAGTTCGAACTGTGGGTTCCGGCCACCATGACGCCTGCGCTGCTTGGCGGGGTACGCGACCTTGAAGATCGCAGCTCCCGCGGATTTTCCTTAATCGGAATGTTAAAGCCCGGCACCACGCGCCAGCAAGCCCACGCCGAGCTCAGCACCGCGATGGCTCAGCTCGCGCGCAACTATCCTGACGCCAGCGCCGGAATTGGCGGCGAGATTCTTTCCTTCTGGGAAGCGCCGCGCGGACCGCAGCGCTTGCTGATCAGCGGCCTCGCCATCCTGCAAGGCGTGATGCTGCTCCTGCTGTTGGCCGTCTGCGGCAACACCGCAAATCTCATGCTGGCTCGTGGAAGCACCCGCCAGCGCGAGATGGCCGTCCGCGTAGCACTCGGCGCGGGACGCTGGCGCATTGTCAGCCTGGTGCTCTCGGAAAATATGCTGCTCGCTCTCCTCGGAGCAAGTCTAGGAGCAGCCTTCGCCGTTTGGGGCACCACGGCATTGCGCATAGCCCCAATGATTGGCGCATTTCCCATTCTGTTTCCGACTAAAGTAGATGCCTTTACGCTCGCCTTCGCAATGTTGCTCGGCGCTGCCTGCGGCCTGATTTTCAGCGCGCCACCGGCCCTCCATCTCGCGCGGCTGGATCCCCAGGACGCGCTTCGCTCCGGCTCCAATACGCCACCCCGCAGCCGCGCGCGCAAAGTTCTAATGGGCGTGGAAGTCGGGCTTGCGTCCGTCGTTCTCATCGCCGCAGCGCTCTTCTTGCAAAGTTTTCGCTCCGCAAGCCAAACCGATCCGCGATTCCGGCCCGAGGGCGTTTTGCTGGCCGCCTACGACTTAAGCGGACGCAATCCCAACGAAGCCTCCGACCGCGAATTTGCGGCCCGCCTGCTGGAGCGCCTGCGCTCCTTGCCGGACGTCGAGGCCGCCGCCATCGCCAGCAATGTTCCTCTGGACCTGCACGGAATTCCGCGCCGTTCTTTCACCGTGCAAGGCCGTAGACGCACGGAACCCGGGCAGGATCAAGCCATTTGCAACACTGTCACACCGGGATACTTCAAAGTAATGGGCATTCCGCTACTGGAAGGAACAGACTTCGCCGACATGCGAGATAAAGCCGCGCCCAAGCAAGCCATCGTCAATGAGGAGTTTGTCCGCCGTTACTTGAATGGCGCCAATGCCCTCGGTCGCCGCATCCAGACGCGCACGCAAAACCTTGCGATCATTGGCGTGGCGCGCAATTCCGTCTACGACGCCTTCGGCGAGCCTCCACAGCCGGCACTTTATTTTTCCTACCGCGATCGCCCACAGGACCGCGGCGAGATTCACCTGCGCACGCGGGGCGGCAATGAAGCCGCGCTCACCTCCGAAACGCGCGCCGTTCTTCGCGAACTCGACCCCATGCTCCCTCTTTACGACGTGCGCACCTTATCCCAGCACATTGACCGTAACCTCTATCTCCGCCGCATTCCCGCGCGCATGTTCGCCGTGCTCGGTCCACTCCTGCTCGGCCTCGCCGCCGTCGGCATCTACGCCGTGGTTTCCTACGCTGTAGCCCGGCGAACCCGAGAAATTGGCGTGCGCCTGGCGTTCGGAGCCACCAGCAGCCGCGTCGTCCTCCAAATCATCCGCGAAAACTTGGGCGCCATCGCCCAAGGCATAGCGGTGGGCTGGCTACTGGCCCTCCTGATTTCTCTTCACGCTTTCCCCAACAGCTCATTCAACTCCGGCGTCTTCCTCGGCGTCCCAGCGCTTCTGCTCGCCGTAGCGACCCTAGCCTGCTGGCTCCCCGCCCGCCGAGCCAGCCAAATCGATCCCATGGCCGCCCTCCGCCACGAGTAAATGCAGGTACGTCGCCCATCGTTGATTTGAGAGCTCCGGAGGCGGGTGGGGCGCACCTAACCATCTGGAGGATGGCCGGGGCTGAAAAATCCTCAGTAACCGTTCAACCTCTCTAATGGCCGCTCAGCCCTCAATTTTGACCATTCACTGTAAAGTACTTGACCTATTCATTAAGGCATGTTATCGTTTCTCGTGTTTATCGAAACTCATCCTCGTCCGACGTGTAGTCCTTCAAACTTCCCTAAAATCCTCTCACCCCAAATCTTTGCTCTCTCGCCAACACTCAGCCTCTATAAGTCCTTTAGCTGCAACACTTATGGCTCTCCGCGCAAGTGTTGCAAACAAAAGACTTACAGCATAACTAAATCCTTTAGATGCAACACTTACAAAAAACGCGGGGGGCACATCCTTCAAGCCAAAAGTCTTTCTCCCTCAGCGAAGTTCTCAACAGTCGGACTGGTCTTCGATCCCTCCCATCTTCCGTACATACTTCCAAGTTCCGTATCCTCTAACTCCTTTGCTTGCCACTCTTGCGAAAACACCGGGGGTGTGGGGGTGTTCTTCCCATTCTGGAACTCTGCCGTCTCGTCACTCTGCAGATGCCCAATGGCCCGATACGATCTCGGATACCTCTTGCCTACGCCAGTCACCAGTCACGAATCACCAGTGACTTCTTCTCGAGGCGCTTCCATTTGCCTACCACCGCAGGAGTGCTAGAATTTGATTGAACTTCCATGACACCTAAAACGCTCTATCAGAAAATCTGGGACTCCCACGTGGTTCGCGAAGCTCCCGATCAACCCTCCATCATCTATATTGACCGCCACCTCATCCACGAGGGCACCTCGCCCCAGGCTTTTGCCGGGCTCCGCGCTGAAGGCCGCAAGGTCCGCCGCCCCGATCTCACCTTCGCCGTGATGGACCATTCCGTCTCCACCACCGACCGCACTCTGCCCATCCTCGATAACGACGCCAAGCTCCAGTTCGATGCCCTCGAGAAGAACTGCCGGGAGTCCGGCGTACGCCTCTTCGACATGAACAGCAAGAATCAGGGCATCGTGCACATCATCGGCCCGGAACTCGGCATCACTCAGCCCGGCCAGACCATTGTCTGTGGCGATAGCCACACTTCCACACACGGCGCGTTCGGCACGTTGGCGTTCGGCATCGGCACCAGCGAAGTCGAGCACGTCCTCGCCACCCAATGCCTCGTTCAATCGCGCTCGAAGACGATGCACATTCTCGTTCATGGCAAACGTCCCAAGGGCGTCACCGCAAAAGACCTAATTCTCGCCATCATCGGAAAAACGGGCATCGCCGGCGGCAACGGCCACGTCGCGGAATATGGCGGCGAAGCGATTCGTTCCCTTTCGATGGACGGGCGGATGACCGTCTGCAACATGACCATCGAAGGCGGCGCGCGCGCCGGAATGATCGCGCCGGACGAAACCACTTTCGCGTATCTCGAAGGTCGCCCGTTTGTTCCGCGTGGCAAAGCGTTTCAGGAAGCTGTCGAGCGCTGGAAGCTGCTCAAGAGCGATGGCAGCGCCCACTTTGACATGAAGGTCGAGCTGCAAGCCGAGCAGATCGCTCCGCAAGTCACCTGGGGCACCAATCCCGGAATGGTCACCAGCGTTACGTCCCGCGTTCCCGATCCCCACGACTTCAAGGATCTGAACGACCAGAAAGCCACCGAAAGCGCGCTGAAATACATGGGCCTCAAGGCCGGCACGCCCATCGTGGATATTCCCGTGGATCGCGTCTTTATCGGCTCGTGCACCAATTCGCGGCTCGACGATCTGCGCGCCGCCGCCCATTTTGTTGCCGGCAAGCACATTGCGAAGTCCATCAAGCAGGCGCTGATTGTCCCCGGCTCGCGCGGCATCAAGACGCAAGCCGAAAAAGAAGGCCTCGACAAAATCTTCACCGCCGCCGGTTTCGAGTGGCGCGACGCCGGCTGCAGCATGTGCATCGGCATGAACGCCGACGTTCTGCCCCCGCACGAGCGCAGTGCCAGCACCAGCAATCGCAATTTCGAAGGCCGCCAGGGCAAAGACAGCCGCACGCACCTCGTCAGCCCGGTCATGGCCGCCGCCGCCGCCATCGCCGGCCATTTCGTCGACGTACGTTCACTCGACGACGTAGCCTCCGTCGAGTAGGTGTTGTAGCGCCGGCATCTTGCCGGCGGTTTTGACTTATTTCCGTTTGTAGGGGCGCAGCATGCTGCGCCCTGCTGAGGCTGGATTGCCGATACCGGTCGATACCCGAGGATTACAGCAGGAACATGTCGGCAAGCGAATGCGGGTCGCGCTTGCCGACGGAGAATTGCTTGAAATTCGTCTGCATGAATTGACGGTTTGTGCCAAGCTCGAGCCCTGCTGCGGTATCACATACATCTTGATTTCCTCGAATCGCTCTGATGGAAAGAGAGAGAACGGCGCGGCATACTGGACAGCGTTCGGAGAAATTGAGAAGTTTCAAGTTTTGGGAGATTGAATCGCATGCAACCGTTTTCAACACACACCGGCATGGTGATGCCGCTCGACAAAGTCAATGTCGATACCGACCAGATGGTGCCGAAACAATTCCTGAAGGCGCTGACGCGCGAAGGATTTGGCCGCATACTTTTTTACGATTGGCGCTACCTCCCCGGCGAAAAACCAAATCCGGAATTCGTTCTGAATTTTCCGCGCTACAAAGGCGCATCAGTTCTGCTGGCGCGCGCCAACTTCGGCTGCGGCTCCAGCCGCGAACATGCTCCTTGGGGCGTGAAGGACTACGGCTTCCGCGTGGTGATTGCACCGAGCTACGCCGACATTTTCTACAACAATTGCTTCAAGAACGGCATCCTGCCGGCCACGCTCAGCGAAGTCGAAATCGACGAACTCTTCAAGCGCACCGAAAAAGAAGAAGGCTATTCGCTCACCGTGAATCTGCCCAATCAGACCATCGCCGACAAACACGGCCTCATGTTCAAATTTGAAATTGTTCCGTCACGCAAAGAAGTCCTGCTCAAAGGCCTCGACGATATCGGCACAACCATGCAGCACGAACCCGACATCACCGCCTACGAAAAAGCCCACGCCGCCACCGCCACCATGTTCGACGCCGTCGACGTGAAGAATTATTCCAACGGCCAGTGAAGTAGTCGTGGGTTTTCAGTTTTGGCTTTTTGTTTTGCAGTTTCCGATTTCTAGTTTCATATTTCTAGTTTCTAGTTTTTCTCAGCAGTCGGCTCAGGCGATTCGGGCGCGGCGGGCGGACCAAGAATTTCAGCAACGAAAATTCCAGCCAGTACAAAAACCGCGCCGAACAGCGCGCGCCGCCCGAGCCGCTCGCGAATTGCTCCACGACAGCATGAGCACAGCGGCTACGCTGAAACGCACGGCAAGAAAAGTAAACACGGAGGCGTGATTGGGCGAACTCTTCACGACAACAAATGTGGCGCCCCAAAGAAGAGAGCATAGGGCTAGCGACAAATCGGCGCGCAAACGTCTGGACAATTTGAATCCTCGCCAATGAGGTGAACCAGTTTATCGGAATTTTGGGACAGGCCGGCAAGAAGAGTCCTTGCCAAAAAAAAGAGGGCCGGCGAACCGGCCCCCTGAGGCTTCGATGGATTGTGTTTGGTCTAGAAGAAAAGCCGCAGGCCGAGTGAAACCTGCCGCGGAGTGTTAAATTGGCTGTTCAACACCCCAAATGATGTTGGGCTTTGAAGGTTCAGTCCGCCGGAGCCGTATTGACCCGGATCGCTGAACTCCATGTGGTTGAGCGCATTGAGGAACTGAGCGTAGAAAGTGAAACCGATGTGTTCGTTGATTTGAGTTCTCTTGGCAATGGTAAAGTCCAGGTTCCAGCGATGCTGGCCGTAAAGCGGGCCGAGATCATTGGCCCGGCCATCAATGCCTAACACTGTCGGGCGGAACATGTTGTAGACCGCTGTTGGGTTGGCGAACAAGTTAACGCCGGAGCCACAGACGCCTGGCGGCGGGCACGTATTGCCGTCGGTGCCGATGCCGCCGGTCGCATTAACCCCGTAGTGGGGAGAGCGGCTGATGCTGCCCACGTTGGTACCTTGCAGAGGCTGCATACCGGAGCACCAAGCAACGTTCCCTTGTCCGAACTCGTCGCAAGAACCCGTGTAGGTTTCCATCACCAAGCCGCTGTTCCATTGGAAGATCGGGGAGAACGTCCACCCGCCGATCACCCGGTCCATGATGCCGTTGTGGCTATCGAAGCGCTTGCCCTTGCCGAAAGGCAACTCGTAAGTGCCGAGCATGTTGAACACCCACCGTGTGTCAAAGGGGGCTGCTCCGTAGTCATAGCGTAGGTCAAAGGGAACGGACGGGTTAGCCTGCGTATACTCCTGATTGATTCCCACGGTTGAGAGAGTCTTCGACCAGGTAAGGTTGGCATTCAGCATCAGGCCGTGACCGGTGCGCTTTTGCACCCTGAGAATTCCAGCCTGGTAGTTCGAGAATCCCGAAGTGGTATTCCCAAGCATGGAGTTGTAGCCCTGTAGGTCCGCTGGAAGGGAGGGCTTCCCGCCAAAGGCCGTAAAAGTGGTATCCAAGTCCTGCCACACTCCATACACATTCTCAGTTGTAATGTTGCCGGTCCCAACTCCCCCTTCGTTCAACAAGACAGCTTGCGAACAACTCGTGGGGACAATGCCACCCACCTTCGTGGTGCAGAAGGGCGAGCCAGCAAGGGCGTTCTCAAAGAACGGCTGCGTGGCAACCGTTGTCTGGCCAGCTTGATCGGCCTTCCAGAGGGCGGCATACGCCTTAGCAAAGCTCTGTCCGCCCAGCGTCATCATCCAAGGGACGTTATTCAAGTCAAGACCTTGGTAAAGGTGTTTCGACCATTTGCCCACCCAGGCGACTTCCACGAGCATGTTGTCCGGTAACTCGCGTTGGATGCCGATAGTGATCTGATCGTTCGCCCCGGGCCGCCAATTGCTATCGAGGAACGAAATGTTGGAGCCCGCGGGTGAATTAATCCCCGGCTCGGCAGGAATGGGAAGAGTTTGCTGGACGGTCGGAAAGGGACCTGTCGTGCCGTCCACGCCGACACGAAACGCGTTGGTTGGAGTCGTACCGGAGCCACCGTTACAGGCGCCATTGATACCAGCGCCGTTGCACCGGATGGTCTGGCCGAAGCCGTATCCGAGGAGCGGCACAAGCACCAAGTCCACGCCGTTGTTGCGGTCATAGATGCGGGAGTAGCCGCCGCGAATCACCATCTTACCATTGCCAGTGATGCGGCCCAAGATTCCTGACTGGTACTTGGGGTTCCATGCCACGGAAACGCGAGGACTGAAACCGCCGTAGTAGGGGTTGAAGGGATACTTGGGATGGCCACCTACGGCGCCGATAGGCTCAAATCCAATAATGGGATTGTAGACCTGTCCTTTTAAGGCCATGTTCACAGTGTTCTGCAGGTATGCCGCGGTGTTGATGGGTTGGCCGGCGGTGTCCACGGCAACGTCCTGCACGCCATTGATTTCATAGGGAGGCATTTGCGTGCCCCACTCCAAGCCGTAGTTGAGGGTGATGCTCGGCCGGATTTTCCAAGAATCGTTGTAATACAGGCTGTAGCTATCAATAAGGGAAGTGTCCGAGAAGGTCTTGGCACCGGTCAAGTGGAAGTCACTGCCGCCCCGCACAAAGAGTTGCGCAGCCGTCCCGAGCATGCCCAGTGTTTGGGCGTACTGAGTATCCCACCTGCCATTCAGACTACTGGGAAGCCCGACCGGCCTGTTGTCTCCGGTCGTTTTCAACCCCGTGGCCTTGGTGAGTTGGTAGACCATTTCCGGCAGGCCCGCGACCACTTGGTCATCGCGAACGTGGTGGTCCCACCAATGGACGATACTGCCTCCGAATTGCATGTAGTGGGTGCCTTTGACCAAGTTGAGGGTATCGCTGTAGGTCCAGTCGTGGCCGTCCCAGACCCGCTTGCGGGAATCCTGCGTGTCCATGTTCAGCGGGCACAAGCAACCAAAATGGGAATCGGAAAACTCGAGCCCCGCCGGTACGCCCGAGATGGCATTGGTCACGCCTTGCCGCTGCCAGCCCCAGTCATTGAGGAGGTAGCTCAGGTGAAACTCGTTAATCAAGTGGGGCGTAAGGGTGCCGTTCAGGCCAACCACCGCATAACGTGGATCGACTGGATTGCTCGAAGCGGCAGCGGGAACGCCGAGTTTGTCCCCCGGCAGTATCCCTCCGATGTCAATTTGGTTGGTGCTCGGGGCCCTTTCACGGGAATATCGATAGGAGAGAAAAAGCCGCCACTTGTCGCCAAAATCGTGATCTAAGCGGACGGCCGCGTAATCGTCCCTTACTGGAAGACTCAGTGGGGCGCGGAACCCCTGGACGTTCAGGGCGTCCGCACCGTTCGCGATGTAACTTGGATCGTTGGGCATCGGCACGAAGGCCCATAGCGCGGACGTAGTTGGGCTAATGCCAATCCCTCGGGGATCGCAAACACCGGTCGGGTTATTTCCTGACGCATTTTGGCAAGCCGTCGAAGTCTTCAAGTTGACCTGATGAATTACGCCGCCGGCGTCTTTCCATTGAAGGATGCCTTGTCTCATCAACGCGGATGGCACTGCCCATTCCTCTACAGTGGCTACTCCCGGAAAGCGATGCCCCTCGTAGAAACCATAAAAGTAAGTCCTACCACCCAGGAACTTGCCGGGGAGCAAGGGCCCGCCAATGCCGCCCCCGAAACGGTTATCGTGAAACTTTACGATGGGATTACCGTGGCGATTGTTGTCCCAGGTGTTGGCGTTGAACAACTGGCTTTGATAGAACTCGTACGCCGCGCCGTGGAAAGAGTTCGTGCCGCGCTTGGTCACCAGCATAACCTGCCCGCCGGCGGACGAGGCGAAGTCAGCGGTCTGATTGTTCGTGGCTACCTTGAATTCCTCAATGCTCTCGATCGGCGTGGGGATGGCGCCCATGCCGCCATGTGTGTAGTTGTTGTCGCCCTCAAGGTCGCTGGTGAAATTACCGCCGTCCAACATGTAAGTATTCTGGTCGCTAAGGGACCCAGCTACCTGGCCACCATAGATATCGCCTCCGCCGACGCTAGGGGCGGTGGCAGGCTGCAATGTCAAGAGCGAGGTAGCGTCACGATTGAGGCTGGGCATGTTGAGCATCACTTCGTTAGCCACGGTGCTGCCCATGGTGGCGTTCTCGGTCTGTAATTCCGCGCCCTGCGCGACCTTTACTTCTATGATCTCGGCCATGGCGCCCAATTCCAGCTTGGCATTCACGGTGAGCGTCTCGCCGACGATAACTACCTGGCCGGGCACCGCCACTTGCCGAAAACCTTTCATTGTGACCCTAATGTCGTAAGTACCTGGGAAGACGTTGAGAAAAGCGTAGCGCCCTGCGTCGTTCGTGCTTGTCATCTTAGGCGTATTCGTCGCCCTGTCCGTAAGAGTGACCGAGGCACCGGCAACTGCCGCGCCTGAGGGATCGGTAACGAGACCGTTCACGCTCCCTGTGGAGGACGCCTGCCCCATCACTGCCGACGGAACCAAAGTAAGCAGACAAGCTACCGCAACCACCAACAAAACCACTCGCTTGCTTAACATTCAACTACCTCCTGGTTGGGCCTTGCCAGGCCCATTTGAACTATGCGCACCCCGACCGAATGACTTTCGAGGGCGGAAAAACGGAGACTTTTCCACCACATCACTATTCAGACCGAGAGTTGCTGAGATAACATGCCCCCCACTCGCAAATGGACATTCCGGGAGGAAACTACAGCAAATTTGAAGTCTGTATAATCCGCAGAGGAAAGTTTGTCAAGCAAATATCAAAAGAATCTAAATTTTGACTAAAACAGGTGCGTGGACCGGGCAATTTACTGGGAGCCAGGAGGCCCAAGCAGCAGGTTCTCTTAGGAGAGCGGAGCTTGGACTAGGAAAGGCGGTTGCCAAGGGAACCGGTCAGGGGAGGCGACCGTGGTCAACAATGGATGCCAATTGCCGTGCCAACGTGCTGGCTGTTGTCGTCCCCAGACGTTTTAGAAATGTTCTATAGCTACTATAAGTCCTATCTACGTTCTGCTGGGAGGGCCCGCATCAGAGACTGAATCCGCAGTCTCAGTGTTCCTGATACACCGTGCGGCCGCCGACAACGGTGCGGAGAACGCCCGTTTTGGTGAACTGCGCGGGAGGGACCTTGGTGAGATCGTTCGAAAGAATGACGAAATCGGCGAACTCGCCGGACTTCAGCTCGCCCTTTTTCCCTTCCTCGAACTGCGCGTAAGCTGAACCTGAGGTGTACGCGCGAATACAATCCGCGAGAGAGATTTTTTCCTGCGGTTCCCAGCCGTTTTTCGGACCGCCATCGGGGCGTTCGCGGGTAACGCAAGCGTACAAACCGCGAAACGGACTGATGGGCTCCACGTTGTAATCCGTTCCGAACGCCAGGCGGGCGCCGCTTTTCAGCAAGGTGGCCCAGGCATAAGCGCCCAGGATGCGCTCGCGGCCGATGCGATCCTCGGCCCATCGCATGTCTGTGGTCTGATGCGAAGGCTGCATGGAAGCAATGACGTGAAGTTCAGCAAAGCGCGCGAAGTCCAGGGGCGCAACGATTTGCGCGTGTTCGATGCGGTCGCGGCGGTCGCGCGGACCATTGGCTTTGGCGACCGCTTCGAAAACGTCGAGGGCGATGCGATTGGCGCGATCGCCGATGGCGTGGAAATTGAGCTGGAAGCCAGCCTTGTCGCGCTGAATGGCCATGGCGGTTAGCCTTTCGGGATCGATGGTGAGGATTCCGGTGGTAGAAGGATCATCGGAATAGGGCTCCAACATCGCAGCGGTACGCGAGCCGAGGGCGCCATCCAGGAAAGCCTTCAGCGCACCGGTTCTCAACCAAGGATCCTTGGCGCCTCCCTGGGCGCGCATGTTCTGCAAATCATCGAGCGGCAGATTGAACGGCAGCCACTCCGTGATGCGCACGGTGAGTTTGCCCTCTTCCTTAAGCTGCTGGTAGACCTGATAATCCGCCCACTCGGAAAAATCCTGGACGGAGGTGACGCCATTCCTGGCGACGTTTTGCAGAACCAGCTCGATGCCCTTGCGGCGCTGCTCTGTCGTGGGGTCAGGAATCCGTACTTTGACAAGCGCCATTGCGGCGCCCTCTTTCAACATGCCCGTGGGCTCGCCAAGGGCATCGTGTTCGATTTCGCCGCCCGGGGGATTGGGAGTGGTCTTGTCGATCTCCGCGCTTTTGAGCGCAAGAGAGTTCGCGACGGCCACGTGCCCTGAAATATGCGTGAGGATGACGGGGTTCTTTGGCGCGACGGCATCAAGCTGCTGGCGATTGGGAAATTTTTTCTCCGGCCAGGTGGTGTGATCCCACCCGCCGCCAGTGATCCATTCCCCCGGTTTGTGTTGCGCGACGGCATCGGCGAGGCGCTTCTGCAGTTCTTCAACCGAGGGGACGCCGGTTAGCGGGACGGCGAGTTCGTCAGCGCCGGCGCCGCCGAGGTGCACGTGAGCGTCATTGAAGCCGGGCATCACGAACTGACCTTTGAGATTTACGGTCTCAGCGTTTTCCTGGCCGCCCCCGCAATCCGTGAGCACGTGATCCATCTTGCCGATGCAACTGATCTTTCCTTCGCTGACGGCCATGGCTTCAGCCCATGGATGCTCGGGGTCGTTGGTGTAAATGCGGCCGTGCGTGTAATAGGTCGTAGTGGGAGGTTTTTGTGCGCGGCTTGAATTAGCGTCGAATGCGGCAAGGAGGACGATGCCGATGAACGGGAAAATGGCGAGCAGTGATCGAACGCTAATCGTCCGAAATTTCATCGGGACTTTTCCTCCGCAACTCCGGAAATGCCGAGAATCGTCAGGAGCGCGCGCTTCAATCCCATTTCCCGACCTGCCGAGTCATACCATTCCTGCAGCGAATGTGCGCCGCCGCCGGTGCCGCCCGCACCGATGGAAATGGCGTCGATTCCGAGAGAGAGAGGGATATTCGCGTCGGTTGAAGAGCGCTCGATGCGCGACTGATTGCCGACAAATTCATCCGCGGCGTGAAGCGCGGCGAGCAAAGGCGAATCCGCCGGCAACTCTCCGCCCGGGCGGCTTCCCAAGAGTTCGACCTTCCATTCGAGCTTCCCTTTCGAACGGTCGCGCACGGAATCCATTTCGTCGCGTACGCCCGCGCTGATGCAGTCGCGCAGCGCGGATTCGAGGCGGGCAAGTTCGTTCTCGTTTTCGGAGCGAATGTCGACTTTCAAGCGCGCTTCGTAGGGAATCGAATTCACCGAGGTGCCGCCTTCGATTTGGCCGATATTAAAGGTGGTGCGGGGACTGGGAGGAACTTTGGTATTGATGAAACGAACCGAGCCGCGCACCAGGGCGTTGATGGGATTGGGCATGCCGAAATCCGACCAGCTGTGCCCGCCGGGGCCGGTGATCAACGCTTCGAGACGGCGCGACGCCAGCGCTTTTGTGGTGACGTGATCCGTCCCGGAGCCGTCAAGAACAACAACCGCCTTGAGCTTCGCGCGGTAGGCATCCACTATCGCACGCATGCCACGAAGATTGCCTTCGCCTTCTTCGCCGACGTCTGCTATGAACAAAATCGTGCGCTGCGGTTTAAGGTGCGCAAACTGGACGGCGCGCGCCATCGCCAGCAACGCAGCCACGCCGCTGCCGTTGTCGGAGATTCCTGGCGCAATCATGCGGCTGCCATCGCGATGAACTTTCACGTCCGTGCCCGGAGGAAAAACAGTGTCTAGGTGGGCGGCAACGACCACCAGCTCCTTTTCATTCACGCCGTGCAGTTCGCCGATGACGTTGCCAGCTTTGTCGATATGGGAGGACAACCCGGTTTCGGACAGCAATTCTTTGACGGCTGCGGCACGCTGCGCTTCCTGGAAGGAGGGCGCAGGAATTTCCGTGATGCGCGCCTGCTGGTCGTTGACCCAGGAAATATTCGGGGTGAACCAATCCAAGGCGGCGCGGACTCGCGGGTTGTCGGTAAGCCGAGAAGCTGGGGCCTGGCGCGACACTTGGGGAGAGGCGACGGAGCGAACCGGCATAGCCAAAAGAATAACGCAAACGAGGGCGCGTTTCACCGTCGGGTTACAACATCCGTTCTGATTCAATGGCGTGTGGCCTCGGTGCAGAGCGCGAAAACTTCCGCATCGGAGAGCACGCGCGGGGACTGCTTGGCAGCGTCAAGGATGCGCGTGACGGTGGCTTCGTCCGGGGGAACGCAGTGCTTCTCGAGCCAGAACAACACGTTGGATTTTCCGCTCATCGGACCGATCTCGATTACCTGATCGAGACCGAAGAGATGCGCGGGCACACCACTGTAAACCGCATTGGCAAGTTCAAGATCATTTTTTCGGAACGCTTTGATGAGCGCGGCGGCGTGAACACCTGTGGCGGTGCGGAATGCATCATGGCCGACGACGGGATAGTTCGGGGGAATCATTGTGTGCGTGGCCTTGGCTACTTTTTCACAATATTCCTTGAGGCGAGAGAGATCCTGCTGAATGAGCCCCATGAGGCGAAGATTGACGAGCATCAATTCCATGGGCGTGTTGCCGACGCGTTCGCCGAGTGCGTTGGCGGCGGCATGGACCTGGTGAGCGCCGGCAGCCACGGCGGCCAGCGAATTGGCTATGGAGAGGCCGCGATCGTTGTGGCCATGCCAGTCCACTCGGATTTTCTCGCCGGACGGCTTCACGACTTCGTCGATTGCGAATTTGACTAGATTGAAGGCGCCATTCGGCGTGGCGTGGCCGACGGTGTCGCAGAGGACAATGGCGCGGGCCCCGTTTCGAATGGCGGTGGAATAAAGCCGCTTGACGGTGTCGGGATCGGTTCGAATGGTGTCTTCCGTAACGTACATGGAAGGAAGCCCATTTTCGACCGCAAACTTCACGGCTTTTTCCGTTGTTCGTTCCAGGTGATCCACAGTCCAGTCTTCAACCAGGCGGCGGATGGGGCTGGAGCCGAGAAACGTTGCGGCCTCAATCGCAATACCGACCTTTTGGGAGATTTCCACGATGGGGCGGATATCATTTTCATGCGTGCGCGCTGCGCAGTTGGGCTTGATCTTCATGCGGTGCGTGGCGATTTCGCGGGCCAGCGCCTCGGTGTGGGCAAACGCGCGCGGCCCCGCGCCGGGCAACCCGATATTGACCGCATCGATTCTGAGCGATTCCATCAGATGCAGGATTTCGATTTTTTCTTCGATACTGGGGTCGAAGACGGAAGGATTTTGCAGACCATCGCGCAGCGTTTCGTCATTCATCAATACGCGCGTGCCCGCGGCAATTGCCGGCGGCGTGGCCAAATTCCAGTCGTAGATCCATTCGTTCTGCTGCAAGGCAGGCCTCGTTTACCGCGAAATGTGCACTCTAATTGCGCAATGTATAGCTTTGCGGCTGCTGCGCGGGATCAGGACGATAAAGCGTCTTGCAGAATTCGCAGCGGTAAATTTCGGCTTTCGAGCCGATGACCGCGGCGACTTCCTTCGGGTAATCGTAGTAACGCTTCAAGTGGCCGTTGCAGAGCTTGCCCTTCTCGTCTTTTTCGTCGCACGCACGCTGTTTGGGCTTGCGTGTTTTGACTTTGGGTGAAGCCGCGGTCTCGTCAGGCATGGAGTTCCTCTCTACAATCCGTGGTCACGGAAAAAAGTTTTCATGGCGCTGCGCGCATTGCGCAGTTTCGCACCGATGCCGCCCGAGAATTCAAATTGCAGGAAAGCATCCGCGGCACGCTCCAGGTCCAATCCATAGCGGTACCACCAGGGCTTTTCGCTTCCGGGCAAACCGTCCACATCAATGTATTTCATTTGGACCATTTCGAGCAGCCCTGCCTGCCCATGCGTGCGGCCCCACCCGCTCGCACCGCAGCCGCCATGTGGAGCTTCCGCAATCCCGAAATAGCTGATGGCGTCGTTCACCATGACTGCACCGGCTTTCAATTCCCCGGCAAGAGCCATTCCTCGAGTCTTTTTCTTTGTCCAAATACTCGCCGCAAGCGCGAACGGTGAATCGTTAGCATTCGCGATCGCTTCCTGGGCATTCTTCACAACTTGTATCGCGAGGATCGGCCCAAACGTCTCTTCCTGAAATAATTTCATGGTGGTATCGACTCCCGAGATGACCGTGGGCTCGAAAAAGTTTGGGCCAAGATCAGGACGCGAGTTGCCGCCACACACTACTTTCGCGCCGCGCGAGACGGCATCACCGACCAATTCACACATGCGTTGCACGTGCTGCGGCCGGATGAGTGGGCCGACGTCAGTAGCCGGATCGCTTCCCGGTCCGAGCCGCAACTTTCTTGTCTTTTCCACGCACAGCCCGATGAATTTCTCCGCCGTAGCTTGCTCGACGAACAAGCGCTCCACGGAAAGGCAGACCTGGCCGCAATTCGTGTAGCTACCCCAGACGGCTGCACTGGAGGCCACCTCCAGATTCGCATCCGCCAGAACAATCATGGCATCTTTGCCGCCGAGTTCGAGCACGGAAGGGATTAGCTTCTTCGCGCAGGCTTCAGCAACCCGCCTCCCGGTGGAAACGCTGCCGGTGAACATGACTTTGTCCGGTGAGGCGTCAATCAACGCCTGACCTACTTCTGCGCCCCCTTGCACGACGGTGACGAGCCCTTTAGGAAACCCCGGGTCGAGGAACAGTTTTTCGATCAGCGCGCCGCATTGCGGCGTGAAGTCGCTGGTCTTGCACACCACGGCGTTTCCCGCGACGACCGCCGGAATAATCTGGCTGAGCGGGATGGCCAGCGGATAGTTCCATGAAGAAATTATCGCGATAACGCCGAGCGAATCGTAAGTGAGATAGCCGCTTTTGGCTTTCGCCGCGGTGCTGTGATGAGGGACACGCCCTGCTCGAAGCGCGCTCGCCGCGTGCCTGGACCAGTATTCCGCCGAATCGAGGGCTACGAAAATATCAGCGAAGAGGGCTTCCACGCGCGGCTTGCCGGATTCGCGCACGACGGCATCTGCCAATTCGTTGCGCGCGGCCATTATCTGTTCGCGAAGCCCGTGCAATTTTGCGCAGCGGTCGCGGATGGGAAGCTTAGCCCATGCGTTCTGAGCATGGCGCGCACAGGAAACGATCTCTGGTAGCGAGGAGGCCGGCGTTCTCTCAAAATGTGCGAGCACTTCCCCCGTGGCCGGGTTGATCGAAGGAAGCGTATCGATGGGAATGGCAGTGGCCGCCATAAACGGGATTCTAACCGATTTTGGCGCGGGAAGGTGGCCGCTCGATTCTTGCTCCTGCCGATTGTTCACTTGTCGGCAGGAGCGCGGCCCCGCGAGGCTAGTGCTCCGACTTTGGAGTGAACAACTGCAAGTTTTCTGCCTTCCAGCGCATGGCGTCGTGGATTCGATTCCGTCCGCTGGGATGATCGAAGAAAATCCACTCTTCGACCGGGCCGGGGCTCATCTTGCGGTACTCGCCGAGATGAATGGCGGCCTGGGCAAAGCCATCGGGCTGTCGACTGGCGTTCAGGCCGTACATATCCGCTTCGTGTTCGTTCGTGCGGATGTGGGTGTTGAAGAAAGGCGTGTACACGAACCCAAGCAGCGTGCCTGTGAGGAAAACAAGCGGAACGATAGCGGTGTCCCCGATGCCGCGAATCTTCCAGCGTTCCCCCCAACGCGCGAGGGCGCGTTCCAGCGACCAGTGCAGGAAGGCGAAGAAAATCACGATGACCACCGAAAAGTAGAGAATGTCCTTGGCAATATGATGGAGAACGTAGTGCCCCATCTCATGGCCCATTACGGACTGAATTTCTTCGACCGAGCCGCGGCGCAATAGATTGTCGTTCAGCGTGATGCGCATGGTTTGGCCATAGCCGCTGACGTTGGCGCTCATCCGCGTGGTCTGTCGCGAGGCATCCATCATGTAAACCTTTTGAGCAGGAATCCCGTTGACGCGCGCGAGGCTCAGGATGGGCTGCGTTATTTTCGGATTATCTAGAACCGTATATTTATTGAGCAGCGGAAAGAGGAAGACCGGCGCAATCATAATGAAGAAAATCATAAAGACGATAGACGCGCTGGCGCACCAGATCCACCACGTCCGGGGAAAGCGCCGAACCAGCCCGAAGAGCACCATCGCGAGAATTCCGCCGAGGACGAGGTTCACGATGAGAACGATGAGTTGGTCTCCTAGCCATGGCCCGAAAGTCTGCGTCGCCAGCCCATATTGCCGCTCACGGTAAAAACCCTCGTAGATCGCCAAAGGAGCGCCAAGAATCGTCGTTGCAATTAGAAATTCCGTCCAATATAGGAGCGTCTGCAAAGGCTTGAAACGCGTCAAACGCTCGGCGAAATTCCTCATTGCCGCAGACCAACCGATTTTCAGAAGCAAAATGTAGATCACTACCCCATAGAGAAAATCCCAAAGGATCAGCCAGTACCCGCCCTCGAAGTACGCGTCCGAACGCGAGCGCGCGTTAGCAGGAATTTGCGCGAGATACGCTTCGGTCGCCGCATCCGCGTCGAAGTGTTCAGAAGGCTGCGCCACTGCGGGGACTTGAATCACGTCCGGCATGACCGTCGCGGGCTTCGCGCCAGGTTCGGACGCTTGCTGCGCGTGCGAGACACCTACGCATGCCGGTAAGCCGAGGATGAGCAATCCGGCGAAGATCGTCTTGCGAAGAATCATCTTTTCTCCTGCAAATATAGTCTTCTGCGACCTGTCACGCCCTTGTGGCGAACCAATCGCAAGCTTTCATTGTTCGACTTTGTTCAGGGCTCCAAGCAAAGTACGGAGCAAGGCCGAAAATAGTTTCCCTCGCATACGGAAAATCTCAGGGCTTGCCCAGCCGCCACGCTTCTTCGTGTTCGACTTCAACCATGACGAGGCCGTGGGGAGGCACCGTCGGGCCAGATTTGGAGCGGTCGCGCAGTTCGAACAAGCGCTCGATGTCCGAAGGTCCCAGTTTTCCGCGCCCGACGTCAAGCAAAGTCCCCACCATCTTGCGAACCATGTAGCGAAGAAACGAGCGCCCGCGAACGGTAAAGACCAACTCTTCGTTGTCCGCGGTGCGCGCCAACTCAGTTGAGTAGATTTCACGCTCGGTGGCTCGCTCTTTGTCGTCTTCTTCCGAACCCGTGGAAGCCGCGAACGAAGCAAAATCGTGTGTGCCAACAAATCGCGCGGCGGCGTCACGCATGGCGTCTTCGTCGAGCGGAAACGGATAATGGAGAACGTAGCGCCAGATCATGGGCGGCACAATTCTCCCGCGATACAATCGATAGCGATACGTCTTGCCGCGCGCCGACCAGCGCGCGTTGAAATCGGGGCCGACTTCCTCAGCGTCAACCATTCGAATAGTGGGCGGCAGCAGCGCGTTCAGCGCACGCTGAAAGTCCTGCGCCGAAAGATGCGATTGCGTTCGAAAGCTGCCGACTTGACCGAGCGCATGAACCCCGGCATCGGTGCGCCCCGTCCCATGCAAAACGACCTGCTCCTGCGTGAGCCGGCGGAGCACATCCACGATTTCGCCCTGAATCGTAGGCTTGCCGGTCTGAACCTGCCAACCATGGAAATCCGTACCGTCGTACGCAATGGTCAGTTTGAAATAGCGCATGGGGAGCACGTTGTCAGTTATTCAGCTTAAGGCTTCGTGTGGGGAATGGGGTTTGGCAAGTTTTTGATTGGCTCTACATGGCGCTGCGAACGAAGCGGCTCCCCGGCTTCACGGCCACGCTCCCGCCGCGGCAGAGCGGGCAATCCTCTTCCTCGTAGCTGGCGATGGGCAGTTGAATCAGCGATTGCGTTTCCACATCGAAATCTATCTTTCCGCCGCTGCGGTCGATGAGCGCGCCGGCCGCAACGACGCGCGCGCCAGCCTCCTCCACCACGCGAATGGCTTCCTGGGTTGACCCACCTGTCGTCCAGACGTCTTCGACTACCAGCACATGCTGGTCGGGAGTGAGCGAGAACCCTCGCCGCAGCGTCATCATGCCACTGGCGTCCCGCTCCACAAAAAGTGCCGGAATTCCCCCGCCGGTCGAACTCTTTTGCTCCGGCAGAGCCCGCGCCACTTCTTGGCCGATGATCAGCCCACCCATCGCCGGCGACACGACCGCTTGGATCCGCGCATCCGAAAAAAGAGCCGCCAGCGCCTGGCCCAGTTTTTCGGCAAATCGCGGATATTGCAGCACCAGAGCGCACTGGACGTACGTCCCGCTGTGCAGCCCGCTGGACAGCTCAAAGTGCCCATGGCGGATAGCGCCGGCCGTCTCGAACAGCTTCAGCAATTCTTCCCGTTTCAGCATTTGGCCCAGCTAACTGTAGCCAGCTCCTAACCGTCGAAATGTCAGCAGCCTAGCCGCCGCCCTCGGTGTTTGTCAAGGAAGGATGAGCCCTGCTAGACTGCTTTGTTCGCGCGGTCGGCGCGGCGCAGCCCACGGGATGCTTCTGGTTCATCCCGTAGAGGGGCCGGGCAGCGGTCGGTTTTCGGTCGTGGCCTCAAAACGGTCAACTTGCCTGAAACAAATTCCATGTTGCGAACGTTTTACAGAGTTGAGTTCATATAAATTAAGCCCCTTAGGGGATGAATCTTGAGGGTAAGGAGCACTATGAAGACGTCGTATGCTCGACCGCTGCTGGCCGCCATCCTGGCTGCAACACTGGTTGGAGGACCCGTTTCTCCGGCCTTCGCACAAGATGCGCCGCAAAATCCGCAAGCAGCGCCTGCTAGAACGGCCGCGCCCATCGTGCCAGTTTCGCTTGGATCAGCGAAATACAACTATAGCCATGCGCCGAAGCCTTTTCCTAACTTGTTCGCTCCTTACACCCCCCTCAAGATCGGGGAGCCAACGCTAACCAATTCACCCCGCATCGACCAGCTCGTCCACGACGGAAAGCTCGAGCTGAGCCTGCAGGAGGCGGTGGAGCTGGCCCTCGAAAACAACATGGACATCGTGGTGCAACGTTATAATCCCTGGTTCGCGGATACGGGCATCCTCAAGGCGAGCTCTGGCGGTTTCGGTGGAGCTACGCCGGGCGCCTTCTTCGGCGGCTCAACCGCGAATAACCCGTTGCTGAACTTTGATCCCGTCGTCACTCAGACCATCTCCATCGATGACCGCAACGTTCCCGTCAATAACCCGCTGACTTCCGGAACCGGCACGGGCCTGCTCTCGCTGACTGCATTGGCGTTGCACAACTCGGTTTTCAATACGCAATATACACAGGGTTTCCAGACTGGCACCACCTTCTTCACTGCCTGGGATAACACGCGGAGTTCCTCCACTTCGGCCGCCAACTTGTTCAACCCTTCCGTGACATCTACGATTTTCGTCGGTTTCCAACAACAGTTGCTCAACGGATTCGGGCGCGCCGTGAACACGCGAAACATCCGCATCGCCAAGAACAACCGAAAAATCGCGGACTGGGCTTTTACCCAACAGGCCATCACCACGGTCACAAACACGATTACCGCTTATTGGGAATTGGTCTACGCCCGGGAATTCGTAAAGGTCCAGCAGCAGGCCGTGACCGTCTCTGAAAAACTCTACAACGACAACAGGAAGCAGTTGGAAATCGGCACCATGGCCCCGCTCGACGTCACCCGCGCCGAATCCGATCTCGCCACCAACCGCCAGAACTTGATCTTTGCGCAGACCGTGCACCTTCAGAATCAGCAAATTTTAAAGAACGACATCAGCAAGAATCCGCTCGCTCCCAATCTCGTCAACGTCGAGATTGTTCCCACGGACCTCCCGACACGCCCGGAAGCCATCGAAGCCCCGACATTTGAGGAAGCCGCTAAGGAAGCATTTGCGAAGCGGCCTGAATTACAAGAGGAAGCGCTCAACCTTTTGAACGGAGAGATCGACCTGAAAGCCACGCGCAATGCGCTGCTGCCAACAGCAACGCTTACAGCGCAATACAGCTCGGTTGGACTCGCCGGCAATCAGAGATCTTTTACCTCAACTCCCGCCGCTGGAGCCCCGATCGTTGACGCCAATGGAAACCCGATTCCGGGCTTCTTCCTCCCCTCAGCCGTGGTGACGCCAGGTCCCGTTTCTCAGGCCGGATTCACAGATGCGATGAGTTCTGTTTTTCACAATAATTTTCCGGATTACCAGGTGTCGCTGAATGTACAGATCCCGCTTCGCAATCGTTCTGCCCAGGCAGACAACCAGCGCGCCATCCTCACCCAGCGGCAACTCGGGGCGCAATTGCAGCAACTGAAGAACGCCGCTTTGCTCGATGTCCGCAACTCCTACATCGCCCTTACCCAAGACCGCGCCCAGGTCGAGGCCGCCAGCAAGGCGCGCGAACTGCAGCAGCAAACGTTCGATGCAGAACAAAAGAAATATCAGCTCGGTGCTTCGACGGTCTTCCTCGTCATTCAGACCCAACGCGACCTCATCCAGGCGCAGGGCACGGAACTCCGCGCCCTGGCCAATCTCGTGGAAGCCAAGGCCAACTACGAACGCGCCGTCGGCCGCACTCTGGAAATCAATCGCGTCACGATCGCCGATGCAAAGTCCGGCGAGGCCGATCGCGATACGCTCATTCCCGGTACCTTGCATGGTCAAGTCGTTGGCACCGATAAACTTTTCTCCAACGCCGGCCAAAAGTAGCCCGGCCAGGCACCGCTTCTTAAACGGCCCGGACACTCCCGTCCGGGCCGTTTCTTTTGACCTGCCATCTCCCCTGGTTCCCCCTTCTTAGCGCTGAATCCACTGCTACAAATCGATTACATTCCGGCAAGCGTATTTATCAGGTGGCATGAAGTTCAGTCGCCCCGCGGAACCGACCATTCCCGAATTGCCAAAAATCGTTCAGAAGTGTCCCACTCAAACCGGAGGAGAGACCGCAAAATTGGTTGTCCTCTGATGCGATTCGGGAGCCTTGACTCGAACTGACATTCGCCCTAGGATTCTGGGCGTCTGATGCTTGGGCCCTAGGCATCGACCCATGAGACACCGCATGCGCATTTTCGTCTTGCTGGCGGTTACAATGGCGCTTCTGGTACCAGTCACAGTGGCGCAGAAGCCCCCGGTTCCAACGCCTCCGACTCCGCCTTCCACTCCCCCAAGCCGTCCAATAACTGCCCCGAGTTTGGAGCCAAGTCAACCTAGAGAGGATATTGTGATGTTTCTCCGGGGGCGCGTCGCAATTCAAGACGGCACAGCTGTTCCAGGCGATATGCTGGTTGAGCGGGTTTGCAACAATAGGGTGCGTCAAGAGGTGTACGCATCTCCTCATGGCGATTTCAGCATGCAGTTGGGATCGAGGGCCGATTCTTTTCCTGAAGCCAGAGGTGACCTCACTTCGCCAAATGGCGTGGCCAGCAAGGATCCGGTCACGGGAATTTCACGATGGGAGTTGACGAAGTGTGAGCTACGGGCCTCGGCCTCTGGTTTCCACGCTAGTGTCATTAGCCTTCTTGATCTCGATTCTTTCGGCGGCAGCGCTGACGTGGGCGTTATTGTGGTGCAGCGAAGTACAAAAATCGAAGGCACGACGGTAAGCGCCATCCCCTACAAAGCGCCGAAAGCAGCCAGAGAGGCTTATGAGAAAGGCCTCAAGGCCGAGAGGAACGGCAAACTTGCCGATGCACACAAATACCTTGAAACAGCAGTAGAGATCTATCCAAGTTCCGCGAACGCCTGGTTTCAGTTGGGCAACGTATTACAGAAACAAAGCCAGAAAGATGCGGCTCGCAAAGCGTATACCCAAGCCACCACTATCGATACCAGGTTCCTGCCGCCTTATCTGTCGCTCGCGTCAATGGCCTTCGAAACAAGAAATTGGACCGAGGTCCTCAATCTCACTGGCCACATCATGGATCTTGATCCCTTGAATGACGCCGCGGTCACCAAGTACATCCTGGACCTCGATGCGTTGAATTACGTCGACGCGTATTTCTATAACGCGGTGGCGAATTACGAGCTCAATAAGATCGAAGAAGCTGAAAAGAGCGGTCTCAAGGCGGAACACTTAGACCTCTCCACTCGTTTTCCGCAGCTGCATCTCTTACTGGCCGAAATCTTTGCCCGAAAAAACGATTACGCCATGGCGATCTCGGAGATGCAAACCTACTTGGATCTAGCTCCGCATGCGAAATATGCGGATCGGTTACGGGAGCGGTTGGCAGAGTTGAACAAGCTGAACGCCTCGGTTTCAACCAGTGAAAAACCTAATCAAAGGTGAGTATGCTCATTCTTAGACCCGCACGCTATCGCTAGCACAGGCCCAGTCACGACTCGCCAGAAAACCCGCCAACAATCAGAAGAAGACTTGGGCAAAGAGCCCGGTAGTGGACTTGCCGGAAACTACCCCACTACTTGATCCACGCCAGGCTTGCCCCTTCTGGGCCTTTCGCATAGCATTAATCTTGGTTATGACACGATTCATTTATTCGAATCCCTGCTGGGGGCGATGAGCATGAGCGAACCATCCAAAGGCACCACGCAAGCCGCCTCTCTTTTGGAAGCCTCCTCGCCTGAACGAAAGCCTTCCCCCAAAGAACAAGCCTGGGAGAAAAACATTCTCCTGCCGGCGCTGGAAAAGAGCCCCGAACGGCAATCCGAATTCACCACAATTTCCGGGCATCCCATTCGCAGGCTGTACACCGAGGCGGATCTTCCTCATTGGGATCCGGATCGCGATCTCGGCCTCCCCGGCGAGCCTCCGTACACCCGGGGCATTCATTCCACAATGCACCGAAGCCGTCTGTGGACCATGCGCCAGTTCGCGGGCTTTGGCACCGCCGAAGACACCAACCAGCGCTTCCGCTATCTCCTCGCACAGGGCCAAACCGGCCTCTCCACGGCCTTCGACTTGCCCACGCTCATGGGCTACGACTCCGATCACGCGCTCTCCGAGGGCGAAGTCGGCAAGTGCGGCGTGGCCATCAGTTCGCTCGCCGATATGGAAGTGCTCTTCGACAAAATTCCCCTCGCCAATGTCACCACTTCGATGACCATCAATTCTCCGGCCGCGGTCATCTGGGCGATGTACCTGGCCGTCGCCGAAAAGCAAGGCGCGGACTGGAAAACAATTTCGGGCACTCTTCAGAATGACATCTTGAAGGAATACATCGCGCAAAAGGAGTACATCTATCCGCCGGAACCCTCGATGCGGCTAGTGATCGATACATTCGAATTCGGCGTCAAGAACACGCCCAAATTCAACACCATTTCCATCAGCGGCTATCACATCCGCGAGGCTGGCTCGACCGCCATCCAAGAATTGGCCTTCACTCTGCGTGATGGCCTGGAGTATGTCGAATGGGGAATGCGCCGCGGCCTCGACGTAGATCAATTCGTGCCGCAGCTTTCCTTTTTCTTCAATGCTCACAACGATTTCTTCGAAGAGATCGCCAAGTACCGCGCCGCCCGCCGCATCTGGCACAAGGCCATGATCGAGCGCTACAAATCAAAGAATCCGCGCTCCTGGGCGTTGCGCTTTCATACGCAGACCGCCGGCTGCTCTTTGACAGCACAACAGCCATACAACAACGTTGTTCGAACCGCGATTCAAGCCCTCGCTGCCGTCTTGGGCGGTACGCAATCGCTGCACACCAATTCGCTCGATGAAGCCTGGGCCTTGCCAACCGAGTTTGCCGCGACCATCGCGCTACGCACGCAGCAGATCATCGCCCACGAGACCGGCGTCACCAACACCGTCGATCCGCTCGGCGGCTCCTACTTCGTCGAGACTCTCACCAACGAAGTCGAGCGCGGTGCCTGGGAATACATCAATCGTATCGACGCCATGGGCGGCATGGTCGCTGCCATCGAGCGCAGCTACCCGCAGCGGGAAATCGCCGAAGCCTCTTACCGCTACCAAATGGCCGTCGACAATAAAGAAAAAATCATCGTCGGCGTGAACGATTTCGCATCCGAAGAAAAAACTTTGGACGTTTTGCAGATTGACGAAACCGTCGCGCACCGCCAGGCCGAGCGCCTGAGCAGGCTGCGCACCGACCGCTCCCAGGCCGAAGTCACTCGCCGCCTCAACGCCCTCCGTGCCGCCGCCAAGGGCAAAGACAACCTCATGCCTTTCATCTACGACTCCGTAAAATCCTACGCCACCCTCGGCGAAATCTGCGACGCCCTCCGCGACGTCTTCGGCACCTACGAAGAGGTCGCCATCACTTGACGGGGCGAAAGGGTCTTCGCAGGTGAACAGCCCGGGCGCGGACGAGCTCTATTGGATTTGAGGTGACCGGTTCATGACGTTTCTAAGAAAATTCCTTGGTCTGTTCATTGGTCTGGCTGTGATTGCGCTGATCGTCCTCATCTGGCAAGAGACGGCGAAAATCACCGGAGAGGTGTCCGTAGCCGCTTCCACTGGTGCTCCCGTGCCGCTCTCGGGCGCGCGCCTCACCCTATACAAAGTGACCGAAGAACAAGAGCAGCGCCTCTCTGCGGCGCTCGCTAACTTGCAGCAACAAAACCAGCAGGAGAAGGACGCAAATGCTCGCGTTTACCCCGCTGAGAGCAAGGACGAAATGGTTCGCTCAAACTTGGTGAGCTACAACAACCTTTCGGATACAAAGCTCTGCTTCGCACTGGAAAAAGTCTTGGATGAAATCCGTAAGTTCGCCGTGCGCAAGGAAACCACCGACAACCAGGGTCACTTTGGATTCCGTGCCCTGCCGGGCCATTATTACCTGGAGATTGTCGGTCAGCCGAACGGCCAATATATCCAGTTCGTCGAACACGTCGAACCAAAGTGGCACACTCACTTCAAGCTCGCCGACCCAACTTGCCGCTATAGTATGACAAACTGATGTTCGCCATTTTGCGAATTCCGAGGCTTGGTTATATCGACCTATGATGCAAAAGAAAATCCGCGTGTTGATTGCCAAGCCGGGTCTTGACGGCCATGATCGCGGCGCAAAAATAATCGCGCGCGCCCTCCGCGACGCGGGCATGGAAGTCATCTACACAGGCTTGCGCCAGACTCCGGAGATGATCGCCTCCGCCGCAGTTCAGGAAGACGTCGACGTTATTGGCCTCTCCATCCTCTCCGGTGCGCACAACACCATCTGCCCCCAATTGATGAAACTCCTCCACGACAAAGGAATGACCGACGTCACCGTCCTGGTCGGCGGCATCATCCCCGAAGCTGACATCCCCGCCCTGAAACAATCCGGCATCGCCGAAATCTTTCTCCCCGGAACCTCCACCCAAGACATCGTCGACTTCATCCACAAACGCCTCGATTAGTACTAAATTGAGCCTGACTTAAGTAGTTTATGTGCTACCATGCCGCAAATATCGGAGGTTCCTATGCTTACTTGGTTCCGTTACGCGGCTGCATCGATTCTATTTTCTCTGCTTCTGTCCGCGCAGCAACTTCCGGCTCCAGACAAACCAAGTACGGTTTCTCACACTCCCTCAAACTTCCCGGCGGAAATCCCTACCGATGGCGTCGCTGTTTTCGTCCAGAATTCCGGTTGGGAAGATCTTTCTCAAGAAATCCCGTCCAAGATTCGCACTAAACGCGGCTTGGCGGGATCGTTCACCTACGAAGTAATCCCAGCCGTTGCTATCGCTGAATATTCGGGACAGCACGCAGAGCTTCAGATCGAAGCTCGCAGACCTGTCGTCTCTGTTTGTAACTTTCCCTCCTTCCGGGGCGGCCCGGTGGTCGTAAGGCTGCATCCTAAAAAGGATTTGCGTGAGCTCAATGCGGGCAGGATACCCGTCTTTGGCGCCAAGATCGCTGAGGTAAAACAGTCGGATGTGGTTCCGACAGAAATGGCACAGCCGGAGGGTGCGTGTCGGCTCTTGCGGCCGCGCGAAGATCTCCCGGCCGGCGAGTATGCTCTAATGCTTCCAAGCCAGAATTTTGCCATTTTCGCGTTTACGATTGCCAATCCGCCGAATGCGAATCCTGCCACAGCCCTAAAGAAACCTTAACAGCTGTTGCATCCTGTCTGTCGCGCGTGCCAAGGGTGTGCGCTGTTCTTGTGCGTTTACTCCTCCCGCGCTCTCTTTCTGGTCGCATACATTCGCTTCACCTCCCGGTGCAGAGTCTTCATTTCACTCTTCCACTCCTGTCGCGCTCCGGGATCGACTTTCCTCCGCAGGAATTCCTGTTCACGCATCATCTTCTGCCGGTTTTCCAGCCGCGCCGGATCCAACGTTCCCGCATCCAACGACGCCAGCACCGCGCATCCCGGTTCCCCTTCATGGCGGCAATCCACGAACCGGCACTGCGTGGCTAAAGCATCGATGTCCGCAAACGTTTGTGCAACGCCGTCTTCCGCGTCCCACAGTTGCATCTCGCGCAATCCCGGCGTGTCCATCAGCAGCGCCCCGCCGGGCAAAACAAGAAGTTCCCTCGCCGTCGTCGTGTGCCGCCCTTTGCTATCACTTTCGCGAACAGGCTGCACTTCCTGCACCGCTTCTCCCAGCAGCCGGTTCGCTATCGTGGACTTGCCCACTCCCGAAGAGCCCAGCAGCACCAAGCTGTGCCCCGGCTTGAGAAACTCTTCGAGTTCTCCGAACCCCTGGCCGGTACTCGCGCTGACGACGCATACCACCGTGCCGACCGCAACGCGCTCCATCTCCGCCGCCTTCTCCTGCACCTCCGCGCAGGCATCCGCTTTGTTCAATACGATCACCGGTCTCGCCCCCGACTCCCAGCACTGTGCGAGATATCTCTCCCCGCGCCTTGGACTGAAATCGCCATCCAACGAGGACACCAGCAGCGCCGTGTCCACATTCGCCGCGATCACCTGCTCGTCCATCTTCTTCCCGGCCATTTTGCGCACAAACTTGCTGCGTCTCGGAAGAACCTCCTGAATCAGCACAGTCGTGTCTGCGCCGTGCATTTCCACCGCCACCCAATCTCCGACCGCAGGCCAATCCGCGCCTTCATCCGCCGCTAGGCGCAGCTTGCCGCTCGCTTCCGCCCAGCTTTCGCCGAAGTCTCCCGCAACGCGCCACAATTTCCGCTGCTGCGCAATCACGCGCGCGGGTACTGCATGCTTCCACTCCCCGCCGCGCCAAAACGCCTCAAAATACGAATTCCATCCCCATCTCGTAAGAGAATTTTGAATCGGCACGGGATAATCCTCCCGCAGCCATGACGAAACACACGGCCGCCGCTAGCGCCAAAAGGAAAACATCATCAGGTTCCAGTGGATTCGAATTGCGGGATGGAGTGAGGCGGTCAGTTCACGACAGCCGCGGAGACACACCCGCCCGCAAGAACTTTGCTAGTGGTTCGCACAGGCGCCTCCGGAGCTGAATTGAGCAACGCCGCCAAGTTGCCCGGCACTGCTCTGCATCAAATCTTATCGACGGCCTCAGTTCGCGTCAACAACTCAAATAAATTGAAATCAGTGGACGACCTTGCCATCCGTGTCCCGAATCTCCACCTTGCCCAGGTTCAGTTTCTTCATGTCCGCTTCGATCTTCGCGCGGTCACCTAGCGCAAGGACAATCATCCTGTCCGGCAAAATATATTTCTGCGCGACCGCTTGCGCTTGCTCCGGGGTCACCGCATTGATGCGCTCCGGCAGCGTCGAGAAGTAGTCCAGCGGCAAATCGTATGTGAAAAGTTCCGCAAACGTCCCCGCCGCGGACGTGCCGCGCTCGAATCTTCCCGGCAACGACCGCGCGATAGAATCCTTGGAAAGCAGCATTTCCGCCGGGGTCATCTGCGTTTCTCGCATGCGCCGCAGCTCGTTAAACATTTCGGTGGTCGCTGGAGCAGTCACGTCCGTTCGAACATCCGAGGCGGCGATGAACGGCCCCGGCGCTCGATGATAAGCAAAAAAGGAAAAAGCTCCATAAGTATACCCGTGCGTTTCGCGCAGATTCATGTTGATGCGGCTCGAGAAAAGCCCGCCGAGGTCCGTATTCATCACCTCCACGGGCGCATAATCGGGCGTCGAGCGCGCGAGTCCCATCGAGAAGCACACCAGCGTCGTCTGTGGCGCTTCGGGACGGTCCACTAGGATCAGTTTCGCATCTGTTGTCTCCGGCGTGCCCAGCGCCGCCGGTGCTGGCCTTCCCGGCTTCCACGCTCCGAAGTGTTTTTCGAGCAGTGGCTTCAACGCGGCCAGCTTGATGTTTCCGGTGACGACCAGCGCCGCATCATCCGGAAAATAATTCTGCTTCCAGAAATGTTCCAGGTCGTCGCGCGAAATCGCCTTAATGGATTCCGTCGTCCCGCTGTCGGGATATCCATACGTATGATGTGGACCATAAAGCGACGCGTCCAGTATGCGAGTCGCCACAGTAAATGGATCGTCCTTTTCCTGCACGATGCTGGTCAGCCACTCGGAGCGTACCCGCTCGATTTCCGACTGCGGAAAGCTCGGATGCAGCGCCACGTCGGCCAGCAATTCCAGCGCTTCAGGAAAACTTCTCGAAAGCGAGCGGGTGGAGATTCCCGTCGTGTCCGTCCCCGCGCCCGAATTTAGCGTCGCGCCCAAATCGGCCGCGCGATCCGCAATCTGCAGCGCCGACCGCGTCGCCGTTCCCTGCTGCAGCATCCGCGCCGTCATGCCCGCGAGCCCCGGACGATCGACTGGGTTCACTCCGCTTCCTGCATGCATCACGAGGTTCGCTGCCACGAGCGGCAGTCCTGGCCTCTCGCTGTACAGGACCGTCAATCCATTCGCCAGCTTGAATTTCTCCGGCACCGGCAAGTGCAACGCACTGGCAACGCCCGGTTTTGGTGCGTCCTTGCGCCATTCCGCGTCCGCGTTCACCGGCTCGCCGTTGTTCTTCGAGGGATCCTTCTCCGGCGCCTTCGGAGTCGCCACTTCCGCGCCAAGATCCTGCTTCCCCGGCAAACCATAAACCACCGCGCGCTGGTTTCCATTCAGCTGTCCCTGCGCAAAGGCCTGAATTGATTCCTTGGAGGCATTTTCGTACCGTGCGATGTCCGCCGCCAGAAAATCAGGCGTGCCGAGGTAGTGGTTGTAGCTGTTCAAACGGTCGGCGACTCCTCCGAATCCACCCAGCGTCTCGAGCCCCGCAATGATTCTCGACTCGAGCACGTTTCTCGCTCGCGCCAGTTCCGCCGCCGTCGGCCCCTCTTTACGAAATGTATCCATCTCCTCGTTGACGGCCTTCTCCAAATCCTCCGGCTTCACTCCGGCCTTCGCCGTCACCTGCACTTCGAACACGGAACCGAGGATCAACGATTGCTGAGTTACGGCTACGTCTTGGGCAATCTGTTTTTCGTAAACTAGTTTCTTGTACAGCCGGCTGGACTTCCCTCCGCCCAGAATCGTCGCCGAAAGGTCCGCTTCCGCATCGCCAGGCTTGAAAATTGGAGAAGTCAGCCATCCCATGTAAACGCGTGGCAGCTGCACGTTATCTTGAAAAACCGCGTGACGTTCAGTCGTAATCGGCGGCGTATGCGCCTTGATTTTCGGCACGTCCTCGCCGCGCTTCAGCGGCCCAAAGTATTTTTCAACCAATTCCTTCGCCTTCTCGGGATTGAAATCGCCGACAATCGCCAGGCTCGCGTTGTTCGGCGCGTAGTACAGCTTGAAGAAATTCCGCACGTCCTCCAGCTTCGCCGATTGGATATCGAGATGCGAGCCAATTACTTCCCCATAATAAGGATGCTCTTTCGGAAAGAGCTGGTGGAACAATCCCTCTTCCACTACGCCGTATGGCGCATTTTCCACGCTCTGCCGCCGCTCATTGCGCACCACATCCTGCTGATTCGAAAGATTGGCTTGATCGAGCTTGTCTGGCAAATAGCCCATGCGGTCGGACTCCAGCCACAGCGCCAGCTCCAGCTGATTGGAAGGCAGCGTCTCGAAATAATTGGTGCGATCGAAATCCGTCGTCCCGTTGATGTCCGAAGCGCCCGCGGCTTCGAGGAAGTGGAAGTGCGAGCTCCCAGGCACATGCCGCGATCCTTCAAACATCATGTGTTCGAATAGATGCGCGAAACCCGTTCGTCCTGGCAACTCATTCGCGGGCCCGACGTGGTACCACAGGTTCACCGCCACCATCGGCAGCCGGTGATCTTCGGAGAGGATCACTTCCAGCCCGTTATCCAGCTTGTACTTTTCGAATTTCAGCTGTGGCACTTCGAGCGTGGCGGGCTTTGCCACAGCCGGCTTGGCTGCCGTTTGTGCTGCCGGTTTCGCAGGTGCCTTCGCTGGTGCCGTCGAAGGCGTCTGCGCGGGCGATGAAATCGCAAATACCAGCAACGCAAGCAGCCCAAACGACACTGCATTCTTACGGAGATGCCTCATGATGTTTTCCTCTCGAAATGGAGCAATATCGCGATTAGGCAGCGGACCGCAGTCGCGGATGTCCTCAGGAGCCCGGCTGATAGCTTACCTTGCTCAGGAATGAGTGCAAGCACTTTAGGTGTTCGATGGCGGGCTGGAATCCGCCGCGGTTCGCACATCCATGGCTAAAACTCGTATACTGTCAAACTGTTTGGTGTGTTGAACTTTGAGTTCTACATTCGTGAAATTGTCCGTGAGTGAGGGCTTCGCGTGTCTGATTCGGTTTTGAAAACTAGTGCGAATCGCAAGTCACCTGAATTTGAAAAGAACGCCCGCCGCATCGTCGATTTGCTCACAAAAATCAAGAACGAGGAAGAACAGATTTTCCAAGGCGGCGGCGCGAAGGCTATCGAATCACAGCACAAGAAAGGCCGGCTCACCGCGCGCGAACGCATCACCAAGCTGCTCGATCCGGGTTCGCAGATGTTCGAACTCGGCACTTACGCGGCGTTCGAGATGTACGAGGAGTGGGGCGGCGCGCCTTGCGCGGGAACCGTCACGGGACTTGCAAGAGTGTGCGGACGCACGTTCATGGTGATCGCCAATGACGCGACCGTAAAGGCTGGAGCATTTTTTCCGATGACTGCCAAGAAAGTGATTCGCGCGCAGAACATCGCCATCGAAAACAAGATTCCCACCATTTATCTCGTCGATTCCGCGGGAGTTTTTTTGCCGCTGCAGGAAGACGTTTTCCCAGACACCGACGATTTCGGACGTGTCTTCCGCAACAACGCCGTCATGTCCGCGATGGGAATTCCACAAATCACTGCCATCATGGGAATGTGTGTCGCTGGCGGCGCGTATCTGCCCGTGATGTGCGACCACATCTTGATGACCGAAGGCTCGGGCTTATTTTTGGCCGGACCTGCGCTGGTGCAAGCTGCTATAGGGCAAAAAACTTCCGCCGAGGATTTGGGCGGAGCGAAAATGCATGCGCAAATCAGCGGCACGGTGGATTTCCGAGAGCCGGATGATGATGCTTGTATCGCGCGGATTCGCGCGCTAGTCGATAAAATTGGCGCACCCAACGCTTCGCCGTTCAGCCATGTAAAATCGCGCGATCCGCTCTATCCGGCCGAAGACATCTACGGCATTTTTTCGAGCGACCCCGGCAAGCAATACGACATGAAAGAAATCATCGCCCGCATCGTGGACGCGAGCGAATTCGAAGAGTATCGCATTGAGTACGGCGAAACGCTCCTTTGCGGGTACGCGCGAATCGGAGGCTGGGCCGTCGGCATCGTCGCCAACCAAAAAAAGCACGTGCAAACATTGGCTCGCGGCTCCGACCAGAAACGAATTGAATTTGGCGGGGTGATTTACACCGAGTCCGCGGAAAAGGCGGCGCGCTTCATTCTCGATTGCAACCAGAACCGCATCCCGCTGATTTTTCTGCACGACGTAAACGGCTTCATGGTCGGCAAAGACGCGGAGTGGAGCGGCATCATCCGCGCCGGCGCGAAAATGGTGAACGCCGTAGCCAACAGTGTCGTGCCAAAAATAACGGTGATTTGCGGCGGCAGCTTCGGCGCAGGAAATTATGCCATGTGCGGCAAAGCCTACGATCCGCGCTTCATGTTTGCCTGGCCCACGGCGCGCTTCGCGGTAATGAGTGGCGACGCCGCCGCCAACACCCTCGCCGAAATCAAATTGAAACAACTCGAACGCGAAGGCAAAAAAGTCGACGAAAAACAAAAAAAAGAATTAATCGAATCCGTCCGCGCCACCTACGAACACCAAACCGACCCGCGCTACGCCGCCGCCCGCCTGTGGGTCGACGCCATCATCGATCCCGCCCACACGCGCGACGCCTTAATCTGGGCGCTCGAATCCGCCGCGCTTAATCCCGACATCCGCGAATTCAAAACGGGCGTTCTGCAAACATGATTAGTCAACGGTCAAGGTTTCTTCTATGGGCATCCCTCCTGGCCCCTATCGGTTTCACTATTCTTGTCAAGACCTTTCACCTAATAGGCCCAAGAACTTCAACCGAAAGGGCATTTGATACGGTCGGTTTCCTTTGTTTCTTGGGCGGGATTCTTAGTCTTCTGTTTTTCATTTTCTCGCTTGTTCACGATTTGGCGCGGAGAAAGAGGAACCTTTGACTCAGACCGTGAAACTGATCGAATGTCCGCGGGATGCTTGGCAAGGCTTGCCGGAGATCATCCCGACGGAGTACAAGGCGGAGTACTTGAAGGAGCTTGTCCTTGCGGGATTCCGGCATATTGACGCAGTGAGTTTTGTTTCGCCGAAGCATGTGAAGCAGATGGCGGACAGCGAAGAGGTGATGGCGAAACTCAATGCTTCCCTTCCCGCCGGCGCCGAAGCTCCGGAAATTATTGGCATTGTTTTGAATGAAAAAGGACTCGAGCGCGCGCTGGCAACTCCGGGCGTAACCACGATTGGCTATCCTTATTCGATTTCCGCCTATTTTCGGCGCGCGAATGCCAACATGACTCGGGACGAATCGCGCTCACTCGTTGAAAAGTTGCGGAAAGAAACCGCGGCAGCGAAACTCGACTTGGTCATCTATATTTCGATGGCGTTTGGGAATCCTTACGACGAGCCTTGGGGACCGGAAATTGTGGCGGACACTTTGGAGTGGCTGAAGGATGCTCGCGTGCGAACGGTTTCGCTTGCGGACACCGTGGGCAATGCGCCGCCGCAACTCGTCGGCGATTTGTACCGCAGTGTGAAGGATCACGTTGCAGGAATCGAACTCGGGGTACACTTGCACAGCCGCCCGGAGAACGCGGAAGAAAAAATCCTTGCGGCTTACGAAGCGGGATGCCGGCGATTCGATGGCGCACTGACCGGGCTTGGCGGTTGCCCCTTTGCTGGAGACAATCTGGTCGGCAACATCGCTACGGAAGATATTCTTGCCGCGCTGCGAAAAGCGGGAGCCGATCCGGGCATTGATTCAGCGCGGTTGGCAAGAGTTCTCGAAATGACGAATGAGATTCGCGTGAAGTATGCGCATGCCTCGCTTGTGAACTGAGGAGGTGTTTTCAAAAATGTATTCGACACTTCTTCTTGAAATTGCCGGGAATCTCGCAACCATCACGCTGAACCGCCCGGAAAAACGCAACGCTATTTCCACGCAAATGATGGCGGAGCTGCAAACGGCGCTGGATGAGATCGAAAAAAGCCACGCGCGTGTGGCGATTCTAACGGGAGCGGGTAAGTCATTTTGCGCCGGCGTGGATTTGGACATGCTTGCGGCAATCGCAAAACAGTCTCCGGCCGAAAATCAGGAAGACTCGCGGCGAATCGCAAAACTTTTCCGCAGAATCTGGAGTTTTCCCAGACCTCTCATCGGGGCGGTAAACGGCGCCGCTTACGCCGGAGGGTGCGGCATTGCGACGCTTTGCGATTTTACACTCGCCGTGCCGGAAGCAAAGTTCGGGTACACGGAAGTGAAGATCGGCTTCCTTCCGGCCATAGTTTCCGTGTTCCTGACGAGGCAGATCGGCGAAAAGCGGAGTCGCGACTTACTGCTCACCGGCCGCATCATCGAAGCGGCCGAAGCTAGGGAGTTCGGCCTGGTATCGGAAGTAGTTCCGGCCGAAGGCTTGATGCAGCGCGCGCACGAACTCGCGGACCAACTGATCGCGGCGAGTCCCAGCAGCCTCACTCGTTCCAAGCATCTTCTGGTGTCCTCGGCGGCCTCCAGCGTTGATCATGATTTGGAACGAGCGATCCTCGAAAATGCGCGCATTCGGTGCACGCCGGATTTCCAGGAGGGGGTCGCTTCGTTCCTCGAAAAACGCAAACCGGTCTGGCAGGGCGAAACGGAAAAATAAGGAACATGAGAATGCTTGAATATCATGACGCGGTTGTGCGCGTGCGCTACGCGGAAACGGATCAGATGGGCGTCGTCTATCACGCGAACTATCTGGTCTGGTTTGAAGTCGGCCGCGTGGAGCTGATGCGCGCGCTGGGCTTCGAGTACAAGCGCATGGAGATTGAGGATGACTGCCGCATCGTGGTTGCTGATCTGCACTGCCGGTATCATCATTCCGCGATGTACGATGAAGTTCTGCGCATCCGGACGCGCATCGCGGAGTCGCGGAACCGCATCGTCAAGTTCTCCTATGAAGTGATCCGCGATGCCGATGGAAAAGTCCTGGCCAACGGCGAAACGACGCACGTGATTTGCGGGAGCAACGGCCGCCCGAAGACTTTGCCCAAGAAATATGAAACGGTATTTAGTTCCATCGTTGCGCCGCAACCCGATCGGATCAAGACATGAACGGCGCGCTGAGCGGAAACGATCTCACTTTTTCTCAACTCTACGATGTGGCGCTGCGCGGCGAACAAGTCCACGTGGCGGCTTCGGCGACGGAACGGATGACCGCTTCGCGCGCGGTGGTAGATCGCCTGGTGGCATCGGGCGAGACGGCGTACGGGATCAATACGGGCTTCGGGAAACTTGCTTCCGTGCGAATTTCCACGGAACAGGTGCGGCAACTTCAGGTGAATCTGGTGCGTTCCCATTCTTGCGGAGTGGGCGCGCCACTGAGCGAAGCGGAGACGCGCGCGATGATGCTGTTGCGCGCGAATGCACTGGCGAAGGGCTTGAGCGGAGTGCGCCCGCTCGTGGTGGAAACACTTTGCAAAATGTTGAACGCGAAAGTGCATCCGGTGATTCCCTCGCAGGGCTCCGTAGGTGCATCGGGAGACCTTGCGCCGCTCGCGCATCTCGCTCATGTCGTGATCGGCGAAGGCCGCGCGGTCTTTCACGGAGAAGTTTTGCCCGGCGGCGAAGCCATGAAGCGCGCCGGGATTACTCCGGTCGCGTTGGAGGCGAAAGAGGGACTTTCTCTTCTGAATGGCACGCAGGGCATGCTGGCGCTCTTGAGCCTAGCCTTGCATGAAGCGGACATTCTCGTTGACACGGCCGACGTTGCTGCTTCCCTTTCGCTCGATGCGCTGCGCGGCAGTCCAGGCGCATTCGATGCACGGATCATGCATGCGCGCGCGTACGCGGGGGCAGCGACCACGGCACGGAATCTCGCACACCTGAATGAGGGCAGCCAAATTCGCGAATCGCATCGCTCTGCTGAGAAAGATGCGCGAGTGCAGGATGCTTACAGCCTGCGGTGCACGCCGCAAGTACACGGAGCGGTCCGCGATTCGCTTGCACAGGCAAGAGCGATGGCGGCCGTGGAATTGAACAGCGCGACGGACAATCCGCTCGTTTTTGTGCGCGATGCGAACAATGGCGACATCATCAGCGGCGGAAATTTTCATGGGCAGCCGCTGGCGATGGCCGCGGATCAAGTGGCCATCGCAATTGCCACCCTGGGCGGCATTGTCGAACGAAGAATCGAGCAGATGACCAATCCGCTGACGAGCATGCTGCCGGCGTTTCTGACGCCGGAGCCGGGGTTGAATTCCGGCTTCATGATCGCTCAGGTGACCGCGGCAGCGCTGACGAGCGAGAACAAGGCGCTGGCCACGCCGCATTCCGTCGATTCCATTTCCACGAGTGGCAATCAGGAAGACTATGTGTCGATGGGAATGAGCGGTGCCCGGCGGCTGGGCCGCATGCTGGTGAATTTGCGGAATACGATCGCAATCGAACTGCTGTGCGCCTGCCAAGGGATCGATTTGCTGGCGCCATTGCAGACGGGCGCTCTTGCGAGCAAGGCGCGCCAAGCGGTGCGAGCAAAGTCAGCTAAGGTTACCGAGGACCGGCCGTTGGCAGTTGAGATTGAAGCGGTGTCGGCGCTGGTAGCTGAGGGCGCGATTTCATCCCTGCTGCGGTGAAGTAGTTCCTCAACACAGAAGTGCGCAGAGACACAGAGGAGCAGCCCATTGACTCTGCTCGGAGTAAGCAAACGCTTCGAGGCTCAAAGAATACAAACCCCTCGGTGCTCTGGGTAAGCGACCACCCTATATATGGATTTCTAGTCAACAATAACGGGCCACCCCCTCCCCACTTTTTCATAAGTGTTGATTTTAAAGAGATTTAAAGTCCATTAGAATCAACACTTCCACAAGGCAATTATCCCTTGACAACAAGTAGAGTCTTTGGTAGATTCGCTCATGCGAGGCACCTATGAAAGTTAAACAGAGCATTGCCAAAGAGTTGCGCTACTCGGTGCGGGACTTCAACAATGAGTTTCCGCATGATAGCGCTTGTCTTGAGCACATCAAAGAGCAGCGCTGGCCGAATGGCATGTGCTGGTGCGTGAAATGCCTGACTAACCGCAAGCATCACCGCGTGGGCAATCGCACCGCCTATGCTTGCCAATCGTGCGGCCATCACATTTACCCGCTCGCTGGCACCATCTTTGAGAAGTCCACTACCTCGCTCAAGACTTGGTTCTATGCCATGTATCTCATGGGCTCGACTCGTTGCGGCATCTCCGCAAAGCAGATTCAGCGCGAGACTGGCGTCACCTACAAAACTGCTTGGCGCATGTTCAAGCAGATTCGCCAGCTCTTGAGCGAGGATGGTCTGCAATTGGAGGGCTCGACGGTGGAAATGGATGAAATGTTCCACGGCGGCTCTCGGCGCACTTCCAACTGGCGCGAGAACAAAGTGCCTGTCGTGGGCATGGTAGAGCGCGGTGGCCGCGTCGTGGCTCGCGTGGCTCAGAACGTCAAAAAGGAAACTCTGCACGGCTTGGTGAAGCAATACATCATGCCTAGCAGCATCGTGTTTACCGATGATTTTGTGTCTTATGACGGGTTGCAGAATCTCGGATATACCCATCGGCGCATCCGTCACAGTGAGAAAGTCTATGTCTCTGGCGACGTTCACACCAATACTATCGAAGGCTTTTGGAGCACTGTGAAGCGCGGAATCGGCGGGGTCTACCACAACGTGAGCGCGAAGTACTTGCAGGCTTACTTGAATGAGTACTGTTTCCGGTACAACAGGCGGCATCAAGGGAATTTGCTGTTCAAGCGGATTTTGGAGCAGGTTTCGTTGAAGGCGTCTTAATAGCCTTGTTGACGATTGCCAGAAATTCAGGCCGCGTGATAGCCTGCATTTTCTTCTGGCTTTCGATCCGTGGCTTAACCTTCCGCGCTCCCATATCATGTAGTTTATCACTCTTTGGAGGAACTCAATGGATTCTGAAACGAAAGACCTGCTTCTCTTGTCTCTTCAGGCTTTGCGGCAAACACAGGAGACTGCTTTTCATGCTGCCGAGATGGGCTGGCGGATATATGCGGGGATATTGAAGTGTGACCTTCCGCAATTCTCTCAAGGCTACGACCGCGCGTCTGGGATATCATTTGACGATATGACTCGTTCAAACAAACTCCTGCTTGAACGGCTTGACGCAGCAATTCAATCGCTTCAGAAACGCTAGACATCTTCAGTCCTTTATCAAAGCCAGTACATCTAATAGTTCTTTCCGCTGCAAGATTCCCATGTAATAGACGTTGCGATGACCACTAAGTGCTTTGAAAACGTGCGTCTCTTTCTCGGAACCTGCCAACCATTCAAGGGTTTTCTGCCGCGACTCATGCGCCATCAAATCCGCCATTTGAAGCGCGGGATACTCTTCATCGTCAGCATGACCAGCATGGAGCATCCGCTTGGCGCAAAATGGATTTTCCAGCCTCAGTACTTCGTATGCCTCTTCCGCTTGTCTCCATTTTTGATGGGTATCGAAAGTGAAAGCGATTTTTAGGCTTGGATTCTCAGACCAATCACGCTCCATAAGTTCAGCGGTCTGCTTGATGAGAACTTTGTAAATCAATAGGGCTGGGTCAGTACCGAACTGTTTTTTCGCTTTCGGGTTCTCGTTGACTAGCGAATCAAAGTCATTTAGCAGAATACTGGCGGCTATGCCAATCATCCCGCTTTGCTCAATTATTTTTACCAAGTCGTAGCGCACGGACAGCGCCGATGCCCTAGCTTGACTCAAATCCAAGCCACGTTTTACGGGGTCAAATTCCCCATGCAATCCCTCGCACTCACAAGCGCGAAAATATTTCAGGCCGTCTTTGTCTAGGCGGTCTTGCCATTCGAGCCCAGCATAGTAAAAGTCTCGCGGCCACGCCAAAAAGCCAGCCGCAGACAAGATTCGCTCTTGCTTCTGGTCGGAGCTATCGTCCGCATAGAGGGACAGAAACACTAGTAACCCTTCGCGCTTAGGGAAGATATGCTCTGCCAAGTGTAGCGCGTTCGCTGCCCTGTCACTCGCACACTCTAGCACACTTACTTGTTGTGTTGGGATAATTGCCTTCCACAAGTGTTGATTCTAAAAAGGTTACAGGCATTCTTATGGGACATTCTCACAGGTGTTGATTTTAAATGATTTAGCGCGGAGTGTTTTTCTCAGTGGGCTGGAGTGTGCCACCCTCAACAATACCGACAGACTCATTGAGCTACGAAGCCGGAAATAACAAGGCAGCAGGGAGTCTGCCGCAACCGAAGAAAATCCGCACCCTTGCCTGACAAGTACAGTACCACAGGAAGTATGAGTAGTCAAGAGCAGTTGCCCAGTATCACTGGGTGGGCAGGCGAGGTAGATTGAGGAATTCGTCGAGACTGTTGGCTACGATTTCGCCGTGGGAGCCGCTGCCGTCGTAGTCAAGGAAGATCACGGGGGAGTCGTTTGCCCGTTTGTCGGAGGCGGCGATCCAATACCAAGAGCTGCGGCCTGTGGTGGCGAAGCAAAAACCGGGCCCAAGTTCCTCTTCGTACGGCAACTCGTTGAGGGATTCGATGTCAAGCGGCTCAAAACAATAGACTTGCCAGGGTTTCGACCACCAACTTTTCTTGCCGGGCTTTTCTAGCTGGAATCCTGCTGCCTGGACGGCGGATCTGTCCTCGTACAACTGCAAGAGTCTTTCCGGGAGCAATTTGCCCAATTCGCGTTCGACGGCCTCTGGCTGAGGATTCAGCAGGCGGCGCCGATAGGATTCGTAGGTGGCTTGAAGTTGAGCGGGAGTAGGGCGGGAGCGGAAACTCGCAATGGCTCTGCGAATCCCTGTGACAATGACGAGCAACGCCGCGGCGAAGACCAGGGGGCCAATGACAAAGAGCGGAAGCTTGTCCACACTTTGATAATACTGCAGAGCGAGACGAATGAATCAATTCGGAGTGATAGCGGAATTCTTGGGCCAAGAGTTTGAAGAGGGGCCCACCTCCCCGACCGGTCGGGGTAAACGCCAGGCGGACCCTACAAGGAGAAAAAAGACGTAAGGCGGAGAATGAGCGGATGGTTCACAGCGATGACTGATTCGCAGCGGAATGCTTGGGGTTCCATTGACGGGGGCGGAGGGCGTTGGGAGGCTGAATTCAAGCTGCTCAATCACTCTTAAAATCCTTGAGGTGAACAATGGCCATCCCCACAGGAACGATTGCACCGCCGCAGGCGAAAGTTGCGCTTCGCGGTCCGGCGATGTCGGATGTGGTTCCGGCACCGGTGCCCAACCGCAGCAAGCCGCTGCGAAAGCCGACCCATGCTGAAAAAAGCAGCAAGCTGCAGTCGGGGTTTGCGGGCATGGTCATTGGTGTACTCGTGGGAGGGGCGCTGTTTTATTTTGGGTTCAAGATTCTGGGCGGTGCGGCTTTGTTCGTTTTTTGCGGGCTCGGCCTGGCGATCGTGTTCGGTCATAAGGACGAAGTGTCGGATTGTCCGTTCTGCGGAGCGGCGCTGCCCAATTTGCCGCAGCCGGATGCAGACGGCGCGCCCAAGCCGGTGCAGTGCAGGAAGTGCTGGGAGTATTCGGGATTGCAGAAGGGATTTGTTTCGCCCTACAACCCGAACGCGGTGGAAGAACAGCCGACGTTCAGGTCGCCACTGGCGCAGAGCGTGGTTTGGCCGAACGGATGCGTGCAGTGCGGGGCGCAGCCGACGCGGTTCGATGAAGTGAGCACGTTTGCGGTGAACAAAGGGCTCCTAGTGGTGGGCGCGGTGAGGGTGAAGACGTTTAAATTGGGCGGCGTTCCCTACTGCGACGCGCACAAGAAAGCCGTGGAGATGAAGACGGAAATCGGGAACAAATTGTTTTTGGATTGGCGGTCGCTGCCGATGATGCGCCGGTATATGGCGGCGAATCGCGGGCGGTTTGCGGAGTAGAGCACTGCGCGCCGAACTCATTCCAGTTTGATTTTGTTCAGAAATTCCTCCCAGTCGTTCTTCGCCTTTTCGAGAAGCGCATCCGCAGAATCGCGACCTTCTGAGTCCCTGATATCGCAAACATGCTATAATTAAGATGCAAGGGGATTTGGGCTATGAAGAGCTACAGGCACAGGCAGATCGTTGGGCGACGAGCGCGGAAGAGCGTTGTGTATCGCAAGACGTTTGAACGGGCGTTGCAACAAATTGACCTGGCGCTGCTGGTTCGAGAGATGCGGGAAGATGCTGGATTCACGCAGGCGGAACTGGCGAAGAAGATTGCGACGACGCAATCGGTGATTGCGCGATTGGAAGACGCCGAATATGCGGGGCATTCGTTGACGATGCTGGAGCGGATTGCGGCGGCGTGCGGTGTGGGGCTTAGGTTGCACGCCGAGAAGAAGCCGAATTTCCAGCGTGAAGTGGCGCTGGTCTAAGGTCGTCCCGGAGCTAAGTACCAAGCTTATGAGCTAAGTAGAAATCGGGATTACTTCCAATCCATGATCTGATCATAGTTCCCGGCATTATCACCTGCTCGCAACTGGCCGGGGAATGGTTTGACCGCTCGTGTTCGGAGGTCGCCAATCATCAGGTTTGGTCCGTGGTTGTTGTCATATGTGCTGAAATCAGCGAAGAGCACGCGTTGTCCATCCGGCGAGAAAAAAGGTCTTATCGATAGGGGGCGTTTGGAGAGATTGTATGCCGTCCTCAAGTCCGGCGAGATCACGAAAATATCTCCGTGGTCTCCCGGAAAATCACATTGTTGCCGCCCGGAATCAAAAACCAGCAAATTGCCTTTAGGAGACCAAGAGAAATGGTTGATGTCCGGATCGCCCAGCTGCTTCAGGCTGACCTTTGCCGGGCTTTTGGAGTTCGACGCCAGAATCCAGAGCGAAAGACCTGAAGGCACACAACTGGGCCCGCTACTGTCGGAAGATTCCGGCTCCTCATCGGTCAGCAGAAACGCGATCTGCGAGTCGTCCGGCGCATAGGAAACCTCCTCAATCAGGGTCTTCGCCGCATACAGAGTCTCGGTTTTTCCGCTCTCCAGGTTGGTTCTTTCGAGAGTTCCCCCGTTCTCAACTGCCCTACCGTGGAGGATGAAATTCCCGTCGCTCGAGAAGCTGATGCCTCCATAGGTGGGCCCAAGTTGCCGTGGAGGAACTCCGCTTGAAGGATAGGCAGAGAGATAGAGGACTTCTTCCTTGTTGGGGATGATCTGGGAGAAAGCAACGGCGTGTTGCGTTGGCGACCAGGCTACATTTTGAACGAGTCCCGCCGGGGCCTTTGCCAATGTGGATGTCTTGGCCGACTGGAGATCGAAAACCTTTATACCATGCCGGTCGGCATACGCAACTAGATTGCCATCAGGTGAAAACGCCGCAGTGCTTACTTCGGTCGCGACGCGGAGGCGATTTGCACCAGTAGCTTCCATCACGTACAGAGTATTGTCGCGCATGAGCAGCATATGCTCGATCCGAGCTGTGCCCACTTGTCCGGATAATGAGCAAACGAAAACAGCGGCCATGATGAAAGCGAAAGTAAATGCTTTCTGAATGCTCTTCAATGAGAAGACCTCGCTCACAGGAGAAGTATAACTTTTGTCTAAACGCAGCCCTTCGATCCTCGCCGAGATAGAACCAATCAGTTAGCAGCATTTCGGTTGGCGGAAGTCATAAGAATCGGTCTGAAGACCTGCGACCAAAGGCGAACAAGCTGAAGTCTGACCACTAGGCAAGAGATTGGAGGAAGAAGGTGAGCATACGGTAGCCGGCGATGTAGGAGAAGGGGGCGAGTTCGAGGGAATAATGGCCGCAGGCGAGTTCGAGGGTGCGGGGGTCGGCGCCGTGGCGGCGGAGAGAATCGAGCATCTGGCGGGTGAGATGGGGGAGCATGGTGGGGTCGTACTTACCGTAGACCATGAAGGTGTTGCGGCCGGCACCCATGCCGCGTTCGACGTAGGGCATTGGGCTGATGGGGGCCCAGTATTCGCGGAGTTCGTCGACAGTCACATGGTGGCGAAGCCCTTCCCAGACGTGATTGGTGGTCATGCCCTGGCTGATGACGTCGGCGTAGTAGGTGGAGACGTGGAAGAAACCGCCGGCGCGGACGCGTTCATCGTGAACGAGGGTGATGTAGCCGACGGAGGAGCCGATGCTGGTGCCGAGGATACCTAACTTGGTGTAGCCCTGCTGCTCGAGCCAGTGGAGGCAGCGGCGGGCGTCCTGAACGGCCTGGCGGTTGGCCTGGAGGGTTAGGCCGATGTTAGGGCCGCAGATCTGGTCGGCGCGTTCGTGGCCTTTGGCCATACGGCGGTCGTGGTACGGCATGCTCAGCTTTAGGACGGTGATACCCAAGCGCTGAATCCAGTGGCAGAGGCCGTTCTGGCCGTGCCATTTGGCGTTCCAGTTGGGGAGCAGGAGGACGGCGGGGCGTGCTCCGTAGCGCTTGCCGCGCGAGCGAGTTGAAATGGTTTCCCGTGCCGGAAAGAGCTGGGCGTGGACAGTGTTGTTTTCGGGCCAGGGGGATTCGATGGAACTGGTGAAGGTGAGGACGTTTTCGCGGTCGAGGCGGTAATCGGTGGCGGGGGTGGCGGCGTACCAGTCGCGGCTCGACTCGATGGCATTGCGGGCGTATTCGCGGACGAAAGCGCCGGGATCGGGATCGCTAGGGGAGCCGCAGATGTGTTCGAGGCCCCAATGGAAAGGCTGGACCCGGCGGTTATCGTCGGTGGTCCAGCGGCGGTGCTCGTAGCGGCGGATTTTGCGTTCGAACCAATTCATGAGAAAAGTCGACAGTTCACAGTTTACAGTCAACAGGGGGAGAAGAAAACGGGGAGCGGCTGGGAAGCGATTGGATGGGAACTTCAACACAGAGGGCCCGAGAGCACAGAGGTCACAGAGAAGAAGCGTTAGGCATCGGGCACGGGGGAAGGGGCGATTCATTGAGGCGGTGGGGTGAGTGTGGCAGATTGGAAAGAGCGGCCGCGGAGTGGCCGGGCTAACCGTGGTCATCATCATCGTCTTCTTCTTTCTGCTTGGGACTATTGTGGGCAGCTTCCTGAATGTCTGCATTACGCGGATTCCGGAGGAGATCTCCATTGTTACGCCTGGTTCGCGGTGTCCGCAGTGCATGACGCCGATCAAACCGTATGACAACGTGCCGGTGTTTGCGTGGTTGTGGCTGAGGGGAAAGTGCCGGGCTTGCGGAGCGCCGATTTCGGTGATGTATCCGCTGATCGAGCTGGGGACGGGATTGCTGTTTGTGGCGGCGTTTCTGGAGTTTGGGATCACGCAGACGACAGTGAAATGGCTGTTTTTTACTTGCTTGATCATCGTTTTGACGGTGACGGATTTGCGGGTGCGGCTGCTGCCGGACGTGGTGAATTGGCCGGGGCTTGCGGCGGGGCTGCTGTTCTCGGCCTTTGTGCCGCCGGGCGACGGATTCGCGGGGATGTTGCTGGGGAGATTGCTGCAAGTGCGATTGCCGGCGTTTGCAGCGGGAGTTCTGGATGGAATTCTTGGGGCGGCGTTTGGAAGCTTTTTGCTATGGGGCATGGCCGCGGGTTACAAATTGTTGCGCGGGCATGAGGGGATGGGCATGGGCGACGTGAAGATGATCGCCATGATCGGGGCATTTCTCGGACTGCGCGGGACGTTTTTGACTTTGCTGGTGGGGAGTCTTTTGGGCAGCGTGATTGGGATTGGCCTGGTGGGCGCTCTGTACCTCGGGGGTTGGAGAAGCGCGGTGGCAAAACGCGCGAGCCGGCGCGGACTGGGGACGGAGCAGCGGTTGCGGTGGGCGGTTGCGCGGCAGTATCAATTGCCGCTGGGGACGTTTTTGGGGATTGGGGCGCTGGCGATTGTCTATGCGGGACCCGTCGTTGGGGCGCAGTGGCCAATCTTCGGAAGAATCTTAGGTTAAGCGGAAAGTCAAAAGTTGAAGGTTCAATGTCGCGGGAAGACAGGAAGAGAAAAGAAGGAAAAGAATAACTCAGAGACGCGCAGGATCGCAGAGACGCGCAGAGGAAGAGAAGAAGGAGCCGGAAAGCGAGAGCGATGTTGGCGACACTGCAAAACGCGAATAACACGCAGCACCTTTGGATGATTGCCGCGGGGCTGGGAGTGGGGTTCCTGGTGATCACCGGGCTGGTGGTGTTTTTGATGCGGCGGTCTTTTGAGAGTCGGCGGCAGGGGCAGAAAGAGGAATTTGCATCGAGCGCGCCGCGCACGGAAAACCCTTCGGCGTTTATGGCGGCGTCGATGCAAGGCGTGATTCAGCAATTGCGCGAGCAGGAAAAGGAATTGGAGCGACTACATAAAATCGAAAAGGAACGCGCGGAACTGACGGAGCGGTTGAGCGAAGAAGTGACGAGGAACATGCCGGCAGGGCTGCTGGTGGTGAATGCTACGGGAATCATCTCGACTTCAAACCCGGCGGCAGAGCAGGTACTGGGAATTCGCGGGTTGGGATTTCGGCGGTACAGCGAGGCCCTGGGGGCGTCCTCGGACATGACCAAGCTGATTGCGGAATGCCTTTCGACGGGGAAGATTTTCCGCCGTGAAGAGGTGGAGCATGTTCCGCCCGCGGGGGACACGCGGCACCTGGGCGTGACGATCTCGCCGATTCGAAGGGGCGAGGGGAAGATCAGCGGGGCAATTTGCCTGTTGACGGATTTGACGGAATTGGCGGCGCTACAGCAGCGCATGCAATTGAAGGAGAACCTGGCGGCATTGGGTGAACTTTCCGCGGGAATCGCGCACGAGTTCAAGAATGCGCTGGCGACGATTTCGGGCTACGCGCAGATGATCCGGTCGGAGTCCACCGAAACGGAAGCGCTGGACTATGCGGAACGCATCCTAGAGCAGACGCGGAACATCACCCACGTGGTCACGGAGTTTTTGAAGTATGCACGGCCGCTGGAAATTCCGGACGAGCGGGTACCGCTGCAAGCGATGGTGGAGCGCGTCGTTTTGGAAGTGACAGAAGCACTGCCGCAGGTCAAGATCTCGTGCGAGGGAACATTCGGAGATGCAGGTGGAGACGAAGGCTTGCTGAGGCAAGCGCTGCTGAATTTGGCGCGGAACGCGGCGGAAGCCTGCGCCATCACAGAGGGCGGTGGGCGGGTCGTTGTTCGGGGAGAAGTCGTCCGCGGTGAAGGATCGGAGGTCCAGCGGATAAGCGTTTGCGACAATGGCCAGGGGATTCCTTTTAACGTACTGCCAAAGCTATTCCGCCCGTTTTTTACGACAAAAGCAAAAGGAACGGGGCTGGGACTGGCGGTGGTGCAGAAGATCATCGTGCAGCACGGGGGGCAAGTCGAGGTGCGGAACCGGCCGGAAGGAGGGGCTGAGTTTATTGTTACGCTTCCCCTGCCGCGCGGGGTGCCAGAAGCAGTAGAATTGAAGCAGGCTAGCATCTAAGAGAGTGTCGGAGTCTACCAGCCGCTCCGGGAGGTAGGACGCTATGCGAATGAGAATTTGGATGAAGGGCCTCGTACTTGTGCCGGGGTTGTATCTGGCTGGGCTTTCGGCGGTAGCGCTAGGGCAGGATTCTTCTCAGCAGACGGGCGATCCGGTGGCCGATGCTGCGAGGAAGGCACGTGAGTCAAAGAAAGACACGCCGAAGCCCAAGAAGGTTTGGACGGACGACGATCTGAAAAAAGCCTCGCCTGACGCCGTGTCAACCGTCGGTACTACACCGACTGCAATGGGAGTGCAAACAGCGGGAAACGACGCGAAGGGCGATCCGAATGGCGAGGCAGCGTGGAGAGCGAAATTCAAAGACCAGCACGATAAGATTGCCAAAGCCGAGAAGGAACTCGATATTCTGCAACGCGAATTGCAGAAGGCGCAACTGGAGTATTACCCCGATCCGCAGAAAGCGATGACCCAGCAAAACACCCGCGGGGAGATCAATGACAAGACGGCGAGAATCGACGCCAAGCAAAAGGAAATTGCTCAGTTGAAGCAGGGGCTGGATGACCTCGAGGATCAATTGAGGAAGGCGAACGGCAATCCGGGTTGGGCGCGGTAGAAAGACGCAGTCTTGGGTTGTTGGCCGTAAGTCTTTAGTTTTCAGAAAAACTGTTCAATCCCAATTCTCAGAACTGTATCGAAGTGTGTTTCCAGTGGGGCCGGCGGCGCTACTTCCCTTCTCTGCACATGTGTCTCTTGTTGTTCCCAGAAGGCAATAGGATTCGTGGTAGAAACGAAAGAGATGGAACCTCTCCTCCTCGTGGAAGACAAGACGGAACTGCGCATCATGCTGAAGAAGGCATTGGAGCGCGCGGGCTACACCGTGGACGAAGCGCCAGATGGTGCGGCGGCGATTCAGAAGGTGCGCGCGCGAAGATATCTTCTAGTGATCACGGATTTGAAAATGCCGGGGGCTTCGGGGCTGGACGTTTTGCGTGAAACCAAGCAGGCGGACGCTACGGTTCCGGTGCTGCTGCTGACGGCTTACGGTTCGGTGGAAGAAGCCGTCTCAGCTATGAAAGACGGTGCATATGACTTTCTGCAGAAGCCGGTGGACCTCGAGCATTTGAAATTGTTGGTAAAGCGCGCGGCGCAGCAGCAGGAGTTACAGCGGGAGAATTTGTTGCTGCGCGAAGAATACTCGACGCGGTACGGATTTCCGCGGATCGTGGGCGAGCATGCCTCGATCCGGGAAGTGAGCCAGCAGATTCAAAAAGTGGCGGCGACGGATTCGACTTGCTTGTTGCTGGGCGAAAGCGGGACGGGGAAAGAGTTGTTTGCGCTGGCGATTCATCACTTGTCGCCGCGGCGGGATCAACCGTTTGTGGCGCTGAATTGCGCGGCGATTCCGGAAGGGCTGGTGGAGAACGAACTCTTCGGGCATGAACGGGGTGCCTTCACCGGGGCGGGTGCGCGCAAAGTCGGAAAGATGGACCTGGCGCATCGCGGAACTCTTTTTCTGGATGAAATTGGGGAGTTGCCGCTGGCAATTCAGGCAAAACTGCTGCGCGTGCTGGAAGAGCGGCGGTTCGAGCGAGTGGGCGGGACGCAATCGATCGATGTGGACGTTCGAATCGTGGTGGCTACGAATCGCGATTTGCGGAAACTGGCGGAAGAGAAATTGTTTCGCGAGGACTTGTACTTTCGAATTTCAACGGTTCCGATGACGATTCCGCCGCTACGCGAACGCGGGAACGACGTGCTGCTGCTCGCGGATCATTTCCTGGAGAAATTCAGCCGCGAATTTGGCAAGCCCGGGCTGGAATTGTCGGCTGAGGCGCGGGATCGGCTGCTGCACTACCGCTGGCGTGGCAATGTGCGCGAACTTCAGAATACGCTGGAGCGCGCCGTGATTCTTGCGGATGGGTTGAGCATTCGCGGCGAGGGCTTGCAGTTGCCTGCATCAAAGCCGGATGCCGAGAAACTACCGGTAGGCATGCTTCCGGAAAACTTTAATTGGGAAGGCTCGCTCGAGGAGGTGACCGGCCGGGCTGTGAGCCACGTGGAAAAGGCTTTGCTTGAAAATACCATGAGCGAGTGCAAGTGGAACAAAACGCGGGCCGCGGAAAAGTTGGGCGTCTCGCCGAAGACACTGTTGGCGAAATTGCGAAGCGCAGGACTCGAGGAGTAAGGAATAAGAAGGCCGGGCTAAAGCCCGGCCCCTACAAATTCTCCGCGCGGACAGCTGTGTGGAGAGCGACGGTGCCGAGTGTCCAGACGCGATAGTCAACCGATTGATAGCCGACGGCGCTTAGCAGCGCGGCTAGTTCGGGCGGGCGGAAGAAGCGGGCGACGGATTTTGGAAGATATTTGTATGCGGCCTGATCACCGGAGATGAGGCCGCCAATCTTCGGCAACACTTTACAAAAATACCAGCGGTAGAGATCGCCCAGCAAACCTTCGGGCGGTTCGGCAAATTCCAGAATGGCGACGGTACCGCCGGGCTTGAGCACGCGTTGAATTTCTCGAAGGCCGGCTTCGTAGTTGGCGAGATTGCGAAACCCGAAGGCGGTGGTTACCAAATCAAACGAAGAGTTCGCAAAAGGGAGCCGGAGGGCGTCGGCCTCGAAAAAAGGCATGGGTGAAGCCGTGCCTTGATTCGAGGATGGCGTCAGAACGGAGCCTTTTGCTCGCGCGCGGACGAGCATGGTGTGAGCGAAATCGGCGCCGATAATGCGGGCTTTTCCGGCGCGCGCGAGGGCGAAGCCGAGATCGCCGGTTCCGCAACAAAGATCCAGGACTAGGGCGTCAGGCCGAGCGAGGACGGATCGCAGGCGCTTGGCGGCACGCGCGCGCCAGAGGCGATCGAGCTGCAGCGACAAGAGATGGTTCAGCAAGTCGTAACGCGGGGCGATCTCCGTGAACATTTCGCGGACCTTTTTGGAAGCGTCGGCTTCGGTAACGGCTCCTTCGGGGCGCGTTCCCTTGACCGGCGCGGCGACCTCAGGCATTCCGGCCTCGCGAATGTTTCTCGCTGGCAGTGATGAGGCGGGGCGTGAAGTGGAGAACGCGTTCAACCACGTGCAGTGGAACGGTGTCGTACGAACGCGCTTCGCCGATGCGCGGCGAGAGGACGAAGCGAAGAATTCCGGCGCGCGTTTTTTTGTCGGAGCGCATGGCATTGAGCAATGCCGCAGGCGGAACGTGCGGCCACGCCGGCAACGGTCCCCGGCGGCGAATCAGCGCGACAATGCGGCTGACGTCGTCGGCGCGCGTCAAGCCGAGTTCGTGCCCGAGAAAAGCGGCGGCAATCATTCCCCAGGCTACCGCTTCGCCGTGCTGATACCGGCGGTATTTCGTGACGCTCTCTAGAGCGTGAGCGAAGGTGTGGCCGTAGTTTAGGATTTCTCGCAAGCCGGATTCTCGCTCGTCGCGGCTGACCACGCGAGCTTTTATCTGTACGTTGCGGGGGATCAGAAAACCGAGAATCTGGCGATCCCGCCGCAGCACCTTCTCCATATTATTCTCAAGAAACGCAAACATCTTCGCGTCCGCGATGACGGAATGCTTGATGACCTCCGCAAGGCCACCGCGGAATTCGCGATCGGAGAGCGTGCGCAAGAGGTCTGGATCCGTAAGCACCAATTTGGGCGGAAAGAATGCGCCAACCAGATTTTTTCCCTCTGGAAGATTAACGCCGGTCTTACCTCCGATGGAGCTGTCTACTTGGGCGACCAGTGTCGTTGGAATGTGGACAAGTTTCACGCCGCGCAAATAGGCAGCAGCCGCAAACCCGGCTACATCGCCGACCACTCCGCCGCCGACCGCAACAACGAGTGAATGGCGATCAACGCCGGCGCGACAGAGGGAGCGCGTGATCAGTTCCACGCTGCGCAAATTCTTTGAGGATTCGGCGTCATCGAACAGGTGAACAGCGCTGCCGTTCGAAAGCCGCATCCCGCGCTGAATGGACTTCCCTACCGCGCGCCAAACTTTGGGCGACGAAACGACGTGGACGCTCGAAAATCGTCCGAGTGCGGCAATTTCCTTCGCGGCACGGAGAATTACGCCAGCCCCAGCAACAATCGCGTAGGGACCGGCGGCAGATTTCACAAGGATACGTTTCATTTTCATGAATGAGACATTTTCAATGTAACACACGCCCTCGATGCCTCGCATGTCGGGCTCGCACTACTCATCGCCGCAATTTCTTCGTGCTACCATATTGAGCCAGCAAGCTCCCCACTCCCATGACGAACTCCCACAAAATCCATCGCGCCGACTATGCCGTGGTGGGCAGCGGAATCGCAGGCTTGCGCGCGGCGATCGAGCTCAGCGCGGCGGGAAGCGTACTGGTCCTGGCGAAATCCAATTTGAGTGATTCGGCGACGGCCTGGGCACAAGGCGGAATCGCCGTCGCGCTATCCGACGAAGATGAAATCGGGTTGCACGAACAGGACACCATCAATGCCGGTGACGGTTTGTGCCGCCCTGAGGCCGTGGCCCTGGTGGTCGAAGAAGGTCCGAAATACATCACGCAGCTCATCGAGTGGGGCACAGAATTCGACCGCGCGGGAACGAAGCTGGCGTTTACGCGCGAGGCCGCGCATAGCCGCTCACGCATTTTGCACGCGCACGGTGACTCAACCGGCAGGGAGATCAGCCGGGCGCTGCTGGCGCGGGCACATACGATTCCACACCTGCACCTGCGGGCCCATGCCTTTACGACGGAATTGATTGTAGAGCGCGGGCGCGTCACTGGGCTGCGTTTTATTGATGAGACCGACGGCTCGAAGCACGAATTGCTAGCCGGGGCAATACTGTTGGCGACGGGCGGCTTGGGACAAATCTACCGGGAGACCACAAATCCCGAAGTCGCCACGGGCGACGGCATGGCCATCGCTTACGAGGCGGGCGCAGTTCTGTCGGACATGGAGTTTGTGCAATTCCATCCGACGGCGCTGGCGGTGAAAGGCGCGCCGCGGTTTTTGCTGTCGGAAGCGCTGCGCGGCGAGGGTGGAGTCCTGCGCAACATTGGCCTTGAGCGCTTCATGAAGCGCTATCACGAAGCGCAAGAGCTGGCGCCGCGGGACATTGTGGCGCGCGCCATCGTCAGCGAGATGCACCGCACGCAGAGTTCGCATGTTTATCTGGATATGACGAAGATGAGCGAAGAATTTCTGAGGAAACGGTTCCCCCGAATCTATGAGACGTGCGCGGGCTATGGCTTGGACTTGGCGAGCGACATGGCTCCGGTCTGTCCGGCGGCGCATTACATGATGGGCGGAGTGAAGACGGACTTGTGGGGACGGACTTCGCTGCTGGGATTGTACGCCGCGGGCGAGACAGCCGCGACGGGCGTGCACGGCGCAAACCGCCTGGCGAGCAATTCTCTGCTCGAAGGATTGGTTTTCGGCGCGCGCGCGGGGCAAGCGATTATCAAAGATGCACCGGTCGCGAAACGAAGCGGCGCCGCACTGCCCGGCAGTCCAGCGCCGCTGCCGGAAAATTCTTCGGCGGCTCAAAAAGAGCCGCCGAAAGCGACGGCAAAGCCGTCGCCAGCTTGCGCGACGCTGACGAAAATTCGAGACGTGATGTGGCGTGAGGTTGGGATTCTTCGAAGTGGGAAAGAATTGGCGGACGCCATCAAGCAGCTAGAATCTCTGGAGATCCATAAGTCAGAGAAGCCTGGCCGCGGCGCACACGAGCTGCAAAATATGCACGCGCTGGCCTTGGTGATCGCGAGATCGGGACTGGCGCGGGAAGAAAGCCGCGGGAGCCACTACCGCTCGGATTTCCCGTACCGCAATGACGAGGATTTTGGGAAGCACTCGGTGGTGCAAAAAGGCAAGGACGTGAAATTCGAGAAGTAGAAAATAAAGGCGGCCCCGACCAACTCGGGGCCGCTACATCATTTCGCTTGAAGCTGTTTCACGCTTTCCAGAAAAACGTGCCCTACGCCGGCGAGAGTCTTTGCGCTGATTTTGTCCAGGGCATCCTGCGGAGTGTGCCAGTAACCGTTGTTGATGAAATCCCCGATCACGTCCACCGAAGGGACACCACGTTTCAGGAACGGATCATGGTCGTCTTCGGCAGATGTTCCGTCGTTTGAGAAGAGTCCCGCGTAGCCCAGTTTAGCGGCGGTGTTCCACATGAGTTCGACCAATGCGGGAGTGGAACTGGCTTCGCGCTTAAAAATGGCCGTGCGCCCTCCCACGATGTCCGCCAACAAGAAACCTTTGACCTTCTTCAGATCGCCGCTCATTCCAAGCTTTGCGGCCATCTGTCGGCTGCCATAGCGGCTATCTGTGTCACTCCAGTCGTGCATGGCCTCTTCACCATCGAGGAAGGCGATCCACACGGCATATTTGCCATGTTGCTGACAGAGTAAGCGCGCCAGCTCCAGCATCAAACCGGTGGAGGAGCCGCCGTCATCGGCCCCGACAAAAGTCGGCATTGGGCTCACTTCCCTGGTACGCGGATCGCGCGCTGAGCGGGCCGTATCATAGTGCGTGGCCAGCATGATGATGGCGGGTCTTTCACCGGGGATTTTCACCAAAATGTTTTTCATAGGCACGCGCCCAATAGGCGTATCTGCGCCGAAGGAATCCGTTTCTACCGCGCAGCCGTAACTCTTCAATTCGGAGAGCAGATATTCCTGTAATTGGGCGATCGCAGGGGAGCCGGACGGGCGCGGCCCGAAACTGACTTGCTTGGCGACTTGGGCGAAGGCGCGCTTACCATCAAAGCCACCGGTTTTATCCGGCGGGGGCGCGTCGTCGGCTGCTTGCGGCGGAGTGGAAGCGACAGCGCTCATGAATGGTGGCTGGCTCGCTGCAGCGGGCGCTTCCTTGCCGCTGGCCTTGCAACCGGCGAGGCCGATCGCGCCGATGCAAAGGACTGCGCCCTTTCGCAGGATCATTTTAGAGAACGAAGTCATTTAATGAGCCTCCGCGGCAGCGAGACGCCGCTCGCGCCGCCGCACCACAACCCATGACACCGCGACGCCGACAAAATATAAGGCTACCAGGACGGCCATGAACACCAACATGGTCGTCGCGTCGGGCGTCGGCGTCAGGATGGCCGCAAGAATGGCAATCACCAATATGGCGTAACGAAAATTCTTCATCAGGAATTTTGGAGTCACGATCCCGAAAAGGGACAAAAAGAAAATCAGCACAGGCAATTCAAAGACAAGTCCGAGACCGAGCAGCACCATCAGGATCAGATCGAAATACTCGTCGATGTTGATCAGGGGAACTACTGGCCCCTGAAAACTGATGAGGAAACGCAGGACATAAGGAAGCGAAATGAAATAGCCGAAAGCGATTCCCGCCAGAAACAGGAACACCGTAGAAAACAAGAAACCGGTAATAGCGCTCCGCTCGTGCTTGTACAGGGCGGGAGCGACGAATAGCCAGACCTGGTACAGAATCCACGGGGAAGCGATGACAATTCCCAGATAGATGCTCAATGTCACCAGGAGATTTAGAAAGCCCGCGGGATGCGAGTACACCAGTTGCGGATTGAGTCCAGCCTTTTTCAGCGCGTCGGTCATCGGCTTGACGATCCAGTTCACAAAATGCGGCGCCACAAACCAGCCGATAGCTGCCCCGACTGCAATCGCGATGAGCGAATTCACGATGCGCTTGCGAAGTTCGCTAAGATGCTCGAAAAAGGTCATAGCACCGGCGGGTTCCTCCGGTGGCGCCGTGATTTGCGAGTTGGATTCGGGATCGGGCACGGGTTCAGGCTGGGTGCTGGTGGTCATGGAGAGTATCTTGGGAATCAGTGACGGCTGCGCCTTCGGTCTTCGCCTCGCTCCACTCTTCAGGGGACCGAGCAACGGACTCGGCAACGGGCGAGACTACGGGGTCTTGGGTTGAGCCCTGCTCTGGCTGACCCTCAGTCGATGGCGCGGCTGCGACTGCGGAGCCTTCCGTGAGCGCCGGCGGGCTGGTTTCGGCTGCCGCGGCAGAAGCGGCGGCGGCTTCAGCAGCCTTCTTGCGTTCCGCCTGCATGGCCGCACGCTCCATCTCGCGCATTTCTTCCTCAAACGCGCTCTTAAAGTCCGTGGAAGCCTTGCGGAACTCGGCCATGAGCTTGCCCAGACCACGGGCAAGTTCCGGCAGCTTCTGTGGCCCGAAAACGACCAGGACCACGAGAAACAGCACAATCATGTGGGGAACGCTCAACATTACGTTTGGGAGCCGTCTAAAGGGTCCATGGGCATCATAGAAAGGGTGCCAGCCGCTGTCAAACCGGAGTTTGCCGGGGATGGTATGTGTTATAATTTTAGCTTGAGCTGTCACGCGAGGTAAGAATGAGATCAGAGCGTCGCGGACTTGTAGTTGTGGTAGCCGTACTGTTGGTATCCGCCGTACTCGGGGGCATTTACGGCCCCAACGTGCGAGCCACGACCGCCTCGGCGGACGACTATCAGACGGCCGTTCGGGACTTTACCCGGGTTCTGAACGTAGTGCAGAACAATTATGCCGATACGGTCGATGTGGACAAGGCCGTCTATCAGGGTGCCATTCCGGGCATGCTGCGCATGCTCGACCCCCATTCCAGCTTTTTCGATGCCAAGCAGTTTTCCCTCCTGCGTGAAGACCAGCGCGGGAAATACTACGGCGTCGGGATGATCGTAGCGCCTCGAGAGAATCACACAGTAGTGATGGCGCCGTATGCGGGAGCACCTGCCTATAACGCGGGCATCCGGCCGGGCGACGTAATTGTCAAAGTGGATGACAAGTCGACGGAAGGCATGACCACCACTGAAGTGGCGGACATGTTGAAGGGGCCGAAAGGCACGGTCGTCAAGATTACAGTTTCACGCGAAGGCTATGCCGAACAGCTGGTCTTCACTGTGACGCGCGACGAGATTCCGCGGCATTCCGTGGACATCGCCTTCATGCTGAAGCCGGGCGTTGGCTACATCCGGCTGTCGGGATTCAACGAGACGACGGACCGTGAGATTGCGGATTCACTGAGACAACTGAACGCCTCCACTCTGGACGGATTGATTCTGGACATGCGCGGAAACCCTGGCGGCTTGCTGAATGAGGCCGTCGCAGTCGGCGACATGTTCCTGGACAAGAACCAGCTAATTGTTTCGCACCATGGACGGACTTCGCCGGAGCGCCGCTACTATGCCGTCCGCGGCAATCAGGGCGTGACCGTCCCGCTGGTGATTCTGGTGAACAACAATTCGGCTTCAGCGACGGAAATTGTTTCCGGCGCGGTGCAAGATCACGATCGCGGGCTAATCGTGGGCGAGACGACATTCGGCAAGGGCTTGGTGCAGACGGTAACCGGGCTGAGCGAAAACACCGGATTGGCTCTGACGACCGCCCGCTACTACACACCGAGTGGTCGCCTGATTCAGCGCGACTACAAATCCGTTTCGCTTTACGAATACCACTATGAGCGCAAGGTGCCCGATCATCCGACGGAAGTGAAACTGACCGATAGCGGGCGCCAGGTGACCGGTGGCGGCGGTATCACGCCAGACATCGCCGTGCCGGCCCCGAAGTTGACCAAGTTTGAACAGCTGCTCTATCGTGACGACGTGTTCTTCCCTGCCGAAACTGGCGTCGGTGGATTTACGCGGTCTTTTCTCGGCAGCAAGCCTACGATCACCAAGGAATTTGAGGCCGACGACAGCGTGATGCGCACATTCCGCGAGTATCTGAGCAAGCACAACGTCCGCTACACCGAACCCGACATGGCCGAGGCCAACGACTGGATCAAGCGCAAGATCAAGCAGGAAGTGTTCATGTCGACTTTCAGCCAGCAGGAAGGCTTCAAGGTTCTGCTGGAAGCTGATCCACAAGTGCAGAAAGCGGTTGAAGCGATTCCACAGGCGCGGGCGCTGTACCAGAACGCCAAGAAGATCGTGGCCCAGCGCGCTGGCGGGTCGATCGAGCAGCCGTAAAGTTTGTCCCAACCTATCTCTTTGGTCTTTTGGGCGCAGCATCCCCGCTGCATCGGGGCGAGTGTTGCGCCCTTTTTGTTTACAAGCCGTAGAACGCGTGTTGGCAAGCACCAGCGCGTTTGCTAAAATTGATTTGCTACTCGTGGGCGAGTAGCTCAGCTGGGAGAGCGCCTCGTTCGCAACGAGGAGGCCGGGGGTTCGAATCCCCTCTCGTCCACCATCTTTCAAAGGGACTTCGAGCGTGCATCGTGGGAGTAACCGCTTCGTTCCGGGAAGGAGAAGATTCGGTTTGTCTGGTTGCTACGGCGAATCGCTGCGCGCGAAACCTTAGTCGACGCTGGTTAGAACGCTGCCCCGTCCCCTTACACTGTCACGGCCAAATCCCTCCCCCGGCTCCAAAACATCACGCGCACAACGCATATATACGTATATAAAGGATGCCTCGCGATCAATGACGCCCGCGCTTGCTACGCGCATAGATGAAATGCCTCA